>Ga0182740_1000136_pt1 | contig 118121 bp, 120 predicted proteins | sample eDN5th37CKraftBY_FD_128872 | JGI IMG/M metagenome (GOLD analysis project Ga0182740, IMG submission 128872) | Enriched backyard soil microbial communities from Emeryville, California, USA - eDNA 5th pass 37_C Kraft BY (version 2) (version 2) | ecosystem: Environmental > Terrestrial > Soil >...
GGACAATTGAGCGATGATCCCTTCATCAGCCTGCCAGCAGTAGCAGCACGCTGACCAACCCGGCCAAGCCGGACAGCACGGCGACCAATGCCGTCAGTTACACCACGCGGTGGGACACCATCCCTAGGGGTCGTGAAATCAAACCTCGACCCTGCTAACCTGACGTTCGCCAAATCGGATCTGCTTACACTGGATGAAGGAACCCGACATCGGGTTCATATGCTGGTTGCTCTGTACCGAGAGGCTACAAACAGGAACAACGATCTTCAACGAATAATCAGAACCAGCATTCCTCTGGATGAAAATGGAACGCCACAACTGCCTTCGCTGAAAGCGCCACTTGATCCTCAGCCGAAGACAGAGCTGGCGAGATGGCTTGGACGCCTCGAAAATGGAAGCTCGGAATTCGAACTGGATGAACTGGGCGTCAAAGTTAGCCGAAGGTCCCGCCCGGGTACCCTGATCTTCTCAAGAAGCGTAATCGACGCACTAAAGGTTCTCGTTTCCACAGAGTAGTAAAAACCTCGGTGAAAGCATGTGGGCCGTCAACCCCTGATGTCCACGGCGGCACACACGAGCTTAACACCAGTTCGGCTGCCGTTTGCGCCTGACGTCTCTTAGCGAGGTATGGTGACCACGAGAGGATTCGAACCTCCGACCCCAAGATTCATACCACTTCGGTTTTCACCGCCGCTTAGCGTTTGTGGTCTGGACTGTCCCTTCACCATGGGCTGAAAGCCTTTAGGTGCTGCCCATCCAGTCTCTACACCTTCCAAGGATCTCTCCAAGGCTTGGCTCGGGATTGGCATGCTGGAAGCCCAGCGAAGCGTTCCCCGATTTTGAGCAGATCGACTACAACCTTTCGGATGTAGCCCCCAATTTTAACACAACCAGGAATCTTGTGCTCTATCCGACTGAGCTACGTGGCCATTTTCCCTATTAATTAATAACTTATGACCAAAAAATCGACCATAAGCCCTGACATTCGTCCGACCCGGTAGATCTATCGACCTACCAACTCCGTAATATGCTTGGCGCATCTGGTCAACCGATAACTTTCTCGCTCATTAACATGGGCCATTCGACGCAGCATCATGGACGTGACGCGCCGTTAATAGCGACTGCACCGTCAGAGAACATCTCAAAGGGTTGCGTATTGCCCGCCATCTACAGAATGGTATCGATACTGATCAGCTTTGGCGTTATTCCATAAGGCTCACAGCGATTTCGGTAGTGAGTTTCGCCCTTAAACGTGCTCTATCCTGCTGAGCTACGGGACCGCCGATTGCGGATATAAACGCTTCGGTCGCGTTCGCCAACCGTTTTGACGCCCAGCTCAACGCCCGAGCGCCTGTTCTGCGAGGCGGACCCAGTAGGAAATACCGTGGGGCAGGGCGTCGTCGTTGAAGTCGTAGGCGGGGTTGTGAAGGTTCGCCGTGTCCCCGTTGCCGACGAAGATGAAGCAGCCGTGGCGCGCCTCCAGCATGTAGGAAAAATCCTCGCTCGCCATCAGGGGACGAAGCTGCGGGTCGACCTTTCCGGCACCGGCGATTTCCTCCGCGACCCTGATCGAGAATTCGGTTTCGTCGGCGTGGTTCACCGTCACCGGATAGTTGATGATGATCTCGACGTCGGCGCTTGCGCCGCAGGCGGCAGCGATGCCTTCGGCGATCTCGCTGATGCGGCGGTAGGTGGCGTCGCTCACTTCCTGCCGCAGCGTGCGAATCGTGCCGCCGAGGAAGGCGGAGGTCGGGATGATGTTGTGGGTATCGCCGGCGTGGAACTGGGTCACCGAGACGACGGCGGCATCAAGCGGGTCGGTGCCGCGCGAGACGATCGTCTGCAGCGCCTGGACGATCTGCGCGCCGACGACGATCGGGTCGATTGCCTTGTGCGGCATGGCGGCGTGACCGCCCTTGCCGTTGACGGTGATCCGAAACTCAGCGGTCGCCGCCATAATCGGGCCGTGGCAGATCGCAAACTCACCGACGGGCAGGCCCGGCATGTTGTGCATGCCGAAGACGCTGGTGATGCCGAAGCGGTCCATCATGCCGTCCTCGACCATCGCCTTGCCGCCGGCGCCGCCCTCCTCGGCCGGCTGGAAGATCGCCGCAACCGCGCCCCGGAAATTGCGGGTCTCGGCAAGATATTTTGCCGCGCCGAGAAGCATTGCTGTGTGGCCGTCATGGCCGCAAGCGTGCATGACGCCGGGCTTCTGCGAGGCATAGGGCTTGCCAGTGACTTCGGTGAGGGGCAGCGCGTCCATGTCGGCGCGCAGGCCCACCACCGGGCCGTCGCCAAGTCTGCCGCGGATGATGCCGACGACGCCGGTGCGGCCGATGCCGGTGACGACCTCGTCGCAGCCGAATTCGCGCAACTTGTCGGCAACGAATGCAGCGGTCTGGTGAACGTCGTAGAGGAGCTCCGGGATCGTGTGGAGGTGGCGGCGCCATGCGGTTACTTCGTCATGCATTTCGGCGACGCGATTGATGATCGGCATGAGAGCATCCTCTTCAGAAAGCCATGGAGGCGCGCGCAGAGTGCGCCGCAGCATCGGCAGGTTCTTTGCCTTCTTGGCGTCACATAGGTTAAATAGCAAGAACGGACTTACGGTCCGGGCGCAGAGGCGGCGGGAGGTCCCTGGCTGCCCGCATTGTTATTGTGCCGGACGGCGCGACAAGGGCGGTTTCGCAATGAAGTTCAGGACAATGGTCATCGCGGGTCTCCTGCTGTCCCTGACATCGGGCAGCAGCCTGGCAGGCCCGGCGATGCTGGTCGACCTCGATACGGGCAAGGTGCTCGAACACGAAGATGCGTTCGCACCCTGGTATCCGGCTTCGCTCACCAAGCTGATGACGACGCTGGTGGTGTTCCGCGCCATCAAGGCGGGCGAGATCACGATGCAGTCGCCGGTCAAAATCTCCGAGCGGGCGGCGAAGGAGCCGCCGAGCAAAATGGGCTACAAGCCCGGCACCGTGATCTCCTTCGAAAATGCCATCCGCATCCTGATGGTAAAGTCGGCGAACGACGTCGCCACGGCTGTTGCCGAAAGCCTCAGCGGCTCGCGCCAGGCCTTTGCCGAGCGGATGAATGCGGAGGCGAAGCGCCTCGGGCTCGCGGCCACCAAGTTCGTCAACCCGCACGGGCTTCATGCCGACGAGCAGACGACTTCGGCGCGCGATCTTGCGATCATCGCCATGGCAGTCTGGAACGAGTTTCCCGAATATCATCATTTCTTCGGCATCGAGGCGTTGAAGACCGGCAAGAAGACGATCGACAACCACAACGACCTCATCATGCGCTTCGAGGGCGCGAACGGGATGAAGACCGGCTACACCTGCCCGTCGGGCTTCAACCTGATCGCGACAGCGGAGCGGGGCGGGCGCACATTGATGGCCGTCGTCGTCGGCGAGCCCACGGTCGAGGCGCGTGCAGACAAGGCGGCAAACATGCTGGCGCGCGGTTTTGAGACGAAGGGCGACAATGCCCCGTTCATCGCCCAGCTGCGCCCGAGCGGCAAAGAGCCGGCGGCTGCGGTGAACCTTCGCCCCGTGATCTGCACGCCGGAACACTGGAAGTCGGTCGAGGCGCTGCGGGGGCCGGAAGGCAAGCCGCGCTATACCTCGCCGCATCTGAAGGAGCCGCAGCGCGAGCGGGTCGCAGTTGCGATCACCACCGGTGCGAGCGGTCCGGAATCGAAGGCGCCGCGCTATGCGGACGTGCCGATCCCGACGCCGCGCCCGGACTACAATCCCACAAACGTCGCGGAAGGCGGCTGATACATGCCAAATACGCCCATTGCGGTTTCGATCCTCACCGGCTTTCTCGGTGCCGGAAAAACGACCCTGCTCAACCGGCTCCTGAAGGATCCGGCGCTCGAGAGTACGGCCGTCATCATCAACGAGTTCGGCGAGGTCTCGGTCGACCACATGCTGGTCGAGCAGGCTTCGGACGGCGTCATCCAGCTTGCGGATGGGTGCCTCTGCTGCACCGTGCGCGGTGAGCTCGTCGACACGCTGGCCGAGCTGATCGAGAAGTCGCAGCTGGGAAAGATCCAGCCGCTCAAGCGGATCATCGTTGAGACGACGGGATTAGCGGATCCGGTGCCGGTGCTGCATTCGGTGATGGGCGATCCGGTGCTGGTGCGCATGCTGCGCCTCGACGGCGTGATCTGCGTGGTCGATGCCGTGAACGGCGCTGCGACGCTCGACGCGCATGAACAGGCCGTGCGGCAGGCGGCGGTCGCGGACCGCATTGTCTTCACTAAGGCGGACCTGGCGGAAGAGGGCGGGGAAGCCGGACTACGCGCGCGGCTGCGGGCGATCAATCCGACGGCCGAGATCATCGATGCCGGAAGCGGCGAGGCAGGCGTGGCGGCACTGTTCGAGTGCGGCGTCTACAATCCGGAGACCAAGTCGGCGGACGTGCGCCGCTGGCTTGGCGAGCAAGAGCACGCCGGGCATCACCACCACCATCACGACCATCACGATGACCATGAGTGTGAGGGCCATGGCTGCACTCATCCGCACCATCACCATCATCACCACGATGAGCGGGTGAAGAGCATTTCGCTCGTTCATGACAAGCCGGTCTCGTTCTCGACGGTGGAGATGTTCCTCGACCTTCTGCGCTCGACGCAGGGCGAGCATCTGTTGCGCATGAAGGGGGTGATCGAGGTCGTCGAGGACATGGAGCGACCGCTCGTCATCCACGGCGTGCAAAAGCTCCTGCATCCGCCCGCATGGCTGCCAGAGTGGCCGGAGGGCCCGCGCGGAACGCGCATCGTCTTGATCGGCTATGATTTGTCCGAAGACTATACGCGCCGCCTGTTCTCGGCATTTGTCGGCGAGCCGATGATCGACACTGCCGACAGCGCGGCGCTCTCCGACAACCCGCTGGCGATCGCGGGCTTTCGTCCCTGAACTGGAGTGAGATGCCGGATCGCGATTGCGGTCCGGCTAACGCTCAGGCGCGCTCGATCAGAAAGCGGTGTCCGGCGCCATCTACCTGCTCGCTGGAGATCAGCTTGTGACCCGCCTCGTGGCAGAAGGCGGGAATGTCGATGACGGCGAGCGGATCGGTGGTTTCGACCCAGAGCCTTGCGCCAGCCGGCATACCGGAAAGACGCTTGCGGGCACGCAGGACCGGCAGCGGGCAGTTCAGCCCCCTGAGGTCATAGATTTCGGCATTCTCGTCGTTCAACAGATCAGCCGCCGAACATTCCAAGCAGACGGCTGCGCAGGCCGGGCTTTTCCGCAACCGCGGTTTCCGGCTGGACAGTGCCGGTTGCCTCGGCAATGGCGCCCTCGGCGCGGGCGTTGTCAGCCGGCGTCGGCACGACGGCGACCGTCGCCGGAGCCTCGGCAGGCTTCGGGGCAGGCTTTGACTCGGCGACAAGGACCTGCGGCTGGTCGAGTGTCGGCGGCTCGCGCGTCACCCGCTCACCACGAGCGCGGCGGCGCGACCAGTCGGACACAAGCAGAGCCTCCTGATAGCCCTTGATCGAAGGCGAAGGCGCCTTGTCGCTCTTCTTGTTGAGAGCAGCGTCGAAGGCCGACTGATAGGTCTTGAGATAGCTCTGGTAGGCGGCTTCAAGTGTCGCCGACCGGCTCATTGGCGGGCAGGCCGCGACCGGATTGAACGTCTTGCCGGCTTCTGGCATCGCGTTGAAGACGTAGCGCTTGCCGCAGACGTCGACCTTCGGCGGCACCTTCGTGAGCTCGAAGTGGTCGTAGCCCTCCTTCAGCATGGTCCAGAACTCGTAGTTCGGATCATCCTTGTAGCGGGCCATGTTCCCAGCGGTCATGCGGAACGGGAAGGCCTGGATCTGGAACGCTTCCTGGCCGCCCTTGAAGGCGTCGCGGGCGAAGGCGTAGATCTCCTCGACCTGCTTGTCGGTCATCGAGTAGCAGCCGGCGGACGAGCAGGCGCCGTGTACCATCAGGTGCTGGCCGGTGCGGCCGTGCGCACGGTCATAGTTGTTCGGGAAGCCGATGTTGAAGGACAGGTGGTACGAAGAGCGCGGGTTCATCTGGTACGGACGCACCGTATAGAACCCTTCAGGTGCCTGACGGTCGCCCTCGACGAATTTCGGCCCGAGCCGGCCCGACCACTTGCAGATATCATAGGTGGCGGCGAGGTCGTAGCGGCCGTTGTCCTTCTGCTTCCAGACTTCCAGCACCGCCTCTTCCTTGAAGATGCGGATCATGATCGGCGAAGTGGTAGACATGCCCTTCGCCTTGAGGGTCTGGACGACCTTGGCGGGCAGCGGCTTGTTGGCCTTTTCGCTCGTCGGGGAGATGTCCTCGAGCGTCTCGTTGCAGCCCGAGATGAACAGGGCCGCGATCAAAAGGCCTACAGTGGCAAATTTGGTCGTCATGGATCGATCTGCTCTGGTTCCGGACACCAGTCCGACGCTTGGGCTCGCACGCCCTGGCAGCGACAATAGACGGGTTAACCTTGCAAAAACCTTACTGCAATCTTTACCTAATGGCACGCAAGCAAAAACGGCGCGCACAGGCCGTACGCGCCGATATGCTGAGAGCCAGTTGTGGCAAAAGCAGGGCTGCAGTTAGAGGTTGCGGCCCATCGCCAGGAACTTTTCGCGGCGATGCTCGCGGTAGTCGATCGGCGTTGCGGCGAGCTCGGCAAAGCCCTTTGCGATCTGGTCGCCGGTCGCCTTGATGACGACTTCCGGCGAACGATGCGCACCGCCGAGCGGCTCGCCGATGATGCCGTCGATGATCTTGAGCTCCAGCAGGTCCTGCGCGGTGATCTTCATGCTGGTCGCGGCGTCCTTCGAACGGGTCGTGTCGCGCCAGAGGATCGAGGCCGCGCCTTCCGGCGAGATCACCGAATAGATCGCGTGCTCGAGCATGTAGACCTTGTTGGCGACTGCGATCGCGATCGCGCCGCCCGAGCCGCCTTCGCCGATGACGACGGCCACGTTCGGAACCTTGAGGCCAAGGCAAGCGGAGGTCGAGGTGGCGATCGCCTCAGCCTGGCCGCGCTCCTCGGCGCCGATGCCCGGATAGGCGCCTGCCGTGTCGACAAGGCTGACGACCGGAATGCCGAAACGGTCGGCCAGCTCCATGACGCGCACGGCCTTGCGGTAGCCTTCTGGACGGGCGCTGCCGAAATTGTGCTTGAGGCGGGTCTGGGTGTCGTTGCCCTTTTCAAGGCCGAGCACCGCGACGGACTCGCCGCGGAAGCGGGCGAAGCCCGCAACCATCGCCTGATCCTCGCCAAAGGCGCGGTCGCCCGCGAGCGGCGTGAAGTCCGTGAACAGAGCGCGCACATAGTCGAGGCAGTGCGGGCGGTCGGGATGGCGTGCCACCTGAACCTTCTGCCAGGGCGTCAGGTTCTTGTAGGCATCGCGCAGGGCGTCCTGGGCGCGCTTCTCGAGCCGGGCAACCTCGTCGCCCACATCAACGGCCTCGCCGCTCTCGGAAAGCTTCTTCAGCTCGAGAATCTTGCCTTCGAGGTCGGCAACGGGTTTTTCGAAATCGAGATAATTGAACATTCGCCGTGTCGTGTCCGAAGGATGGTCTAGGAGCGAAGATGCCCCGGAAAATGCCATGCGCGGGCGCAAACGCACGCTTCACATAACGGTCATAAGACTAATCGGCAAGCGGATGATGCCTTGTGACCAGTTCGATGAGCCGGTTTTCGAGCACATGGGTGTAAATTTGCGTCGTCGATATGTCCGCGTGGCCCAGCAGTTGCTGCACCGCGCGCAGGTCCGCGCCGTTCTGCAGCAGATGGCTGGCAAAAGCATGGCGAAGTACGTGCGGCGACACCTTTGCGGCGGGAATGCCCGCGCGTGCCGCCAGCGCCTTCAGCTCGCGCGCGAAAACCTGGCGCGGCAGGTAGCCGCTTTCGGAGTCGGCCGGGAACAGGTACGGGCTTTCCGCCCATGAGGGGTTCCTGTCGCGGGTCGCAATCCAGTCGCGCAGCGCTTCCTTTGCCTTCGGCGACAGAGGCACGATGCGGTCCTTGCCGCCCTTGCCTCGGACGGTGAAGAAGCGCTCGTTGCGCAGCGCCACCGTCACCGGCAGAGAGACGAGCTCGGAGACGCGCAGGCCGGTTGCATAGAGCGTTTCGACGAGTGCATGCAGCCGGCAGGCCATGAAGCGGGCGGCATCGGTTGCTGCCTCGCGCTTCTCGGCTTCGGCGCGCGCAAGAAGCTTCAGGACGGCGTCCTCCTGCATCGTCTTCGGCAGCCCGGCCAGCTTCTTTGGCGCGTCGATCACGCCGGTGGGGTCGTCCTCGCGGATACCTTCGGCGTGCAGGAACTTGAAGAACTGGCGCAGCGCCGAGAGTTTTCGCGCCTGTGAGGATGCCGCGAAGCCGCGCGCCGCGATGTCGTCGAGCCAGCTGCGGATTTCCGCCGAAGACACGTCATCAAGCCGGCCGCCGAAGAACTCGGCCGCATCTTCAAGGTCGCGCCGGTAGGCCGCGAGCGTGTTTTCGCTCGCGCCGCGCTCGGCGCTCATCATCTCGAGAAATGTTTCCAGCCGGACGGCCGCCTTCATCGCTGTCACTCCGTCCCCCTCCGGGCGACCCTAGCCAGAACAGCCTTTCTGAATGGTGAACCGCTCGGAACCGTGGTGAAGGCGCTGCGTTGAAATGGCGAAAGGTGAACACGCCATGGAACACATCGCAGCATTCATTCTCGCAGTCACATGCTCGGGCGACCTCAAGGATTGCCGCGAGCTGCCCGCGCCTTTGCCGGTGTACGAGCTCTACGAGGATTGCGCTGCGGACCTTCCGGCAGTCCGTAAGCGCTACGGCAAGCACGAGAACCTCTATGTCGAATGCTTCGAGGTCGATCCGATGCTGGCCGAGGTCGATTCGGAAATCGTGTGGGACGTGACGCCCGAACACGGATTAACGGCCTCCGTGGAACCGATTGACGACGAAGAGGTTCTTGTAGCGTCGAGGCAATCGCGCAACGAAGAATCGAGATCACTACAGCCTTAGGTAGTGGCGCTCTTGATGCTGGCGTTGCGATAAGGCATCGTTCCCGGAAGGGGCGGGTCCAACACCTAGGAGGTATGTATGAGGAATATGTTGTTCGCGGCCATTGCCGCTCTGACGATGGCAGGCTGCACGACCGCAGAACAAGCGGGTACCGTTGGCGCGATCGGTGGCGGCCTCGTCGGTGCAGCCGCTGGTGGCACTGAAGGCGCACTGATCGGCGTCGTTGCCGGTGGTGCTGGTGGCTACCTGCTTGGTCGTATGGCGGACCGCCCGGGTTACTGCCAGTATCGCCACGCACGCACCGGACAGGTTGTCGTCGATCGCTGCTACTGATCCGCAGCAAGACAAACAAAAAGGGCTCGGTTTTCCGGGCCCTTTTTTGTTGCCATACGGGCCTTTTTCAGGCGAAGGCGCGCATGGCTCCGGGGCCCGGAACGGCGCCGGGGGGGCACTTGCCCATGATGATCATGCCCAGCACCTCGTCCTTGGTGACGTCCTGGGTGCGGGCGGTTCCGACAACCTGCCCGTTCTTCATCACGCAGACGCGGTCGGCGAGGTCGAACACGTCATGGATATCGTGGCTGATCAGGAAGATGCCGATGCCGTCGGCCTTGAGCTGCTTGACCAGCTCGCCGACCTGGGCCGTCTCCTGCGGACCCAACGCTGCCGTCGGCTCGTCCATGATCAGGATCTGTGCATTGAAATAGATGGCGCGGGCGATCGCTACCGACTGGCGCTGGCCGCCGGACAGCTTGATGACCGGCTCCTTGAAGCGCTGGAAGCGCGGGTTGAGACGGCCCATTACCTTGCGAGTTTCCGACTCCATTGCAACGTCATCCAGCGTGCCCCATTTGGTGCGCAGTTCGCGACCCAGGAACAGGTTGGCGGCGGCGTCGACGTTATCGGCGAGCGCCAGCGTCTGGTAGATCGTCTCGATGCCGTACTTCTTGGCGTCGCGCGGATTGTTGATGATCGCCGCTTCCCCCTTCACGAAGATCTCACCCGCATCGCGCTTGTAGGCGCCGGAGAGGATCTTGATCAGTGTCGACTTGCCGGCGCCGTTGTGGCCGAGGAGGGCGACCACCTCACCTTCGTAGAGATCGATCGAGGCATCATCGACCGCGTGGATACCACCGAAGGCGATCGAGATGTTGCGCATTTCGACAAGCGGGGTGCCGGAAGGAGTGCCATTGTTTGCCATGATCATCTCCTCAGCCGATGCGGCGGCGATAGAGGGTGTCGAGCCAGACGGCGATCACGAGCGCGAGGCCGACGACGATGTTCTGCAGCGGCGTGTCGACGCCGAGCAGGATCATGCCGGTAGCAAGCGATTGCATCAGCACCGCGCCGAGCATCGCGCCAGCAATGGTGCCGACACCACCTGACAGTGACGTGCCGCCGATGACGGCCGCCGCGATGACCAGCAGCTCGTCGAGCGTGCCCTGGGCATTTGTCGCTGCGTTCAGGCGCGCGGTAGATATCAGCGAGCCGACGGCGGCCAGGCCGCCCATCAACATGAAGATCTTCATCGTCACCCAACGGGTGTTGATGCCGGCGAGCGTCGCGGCCTCCGGATTGCCGCCGATGGCGAAGACATAACGGCCGAAGCGGGTACGGTTGGTGACGAAGGTCATGGCAATGCCGACCGCGAGCGCCATCAGCACCGGAATGGCGATGCCGTGAGCGATGTAGGCACCCTCCGGCACCTCCTGGCCAAGGCTCTGAAAGTAGCGACGCACGATGCCGACCGGCCATGGATAGGAGTTCGCCACCAGCACGAAGGCGAGGATGAGGGCGCAGGCGAGTACCGCGAGGAACACCTCGGCCCAAAGGGGACGCAGCGGGAAGCGGAAGCGCTTGCGCTGGGTGCGGGCGTTCATCAGCAGCCAGATGACGGCAAGGCAGGCAACGATACCGACGATCCAGCTCCAGGTAGAGCCGATCGCGCCGTCAGGCCCGCCGCCCATCAGGCGGAAGGTCGCGTCCATCGGCGCGACGGTGCGTCCGCTCGTTACCCACCAGGCCGCGCCGCGCCAGACAAGCAGGCCGCCGAGCGTGACAATGAAGGCGGGAACGCCGAGATAGGCGATGACGTAGCCGTGCAGTGCGCCGATGGCGACGCCGACGCAGAGGCCGACAAGAGCGGAAATGATCCAGATGGTCGGGTGGCCGAAGCCAAGATATTGCGGCAGGAATTCTGCCTGCGTCACGCCCATGATCATTCCGGTGAAGCCGAGGATCGAGCCGACCGACAGGTCGATGTTGCGCGTGACGATGACCAGCACCATGCCGGTCGCCATCACCGCGACCGAGGACGACTGGACTGACAGGTTCCAGAGATTGCGCGGGGTGAGGAACAACCCGCCGGAAAGCGCGTGGAACACCAGCCAGATGATCAGCAATGCGCCGACCATGCCGAGCATTCGCGTATCGAGTTCGGTGTCCTGGAGAAATCGTGCAACTGGGCCAAGTTCGCTAGCGCGTGCCCGGTCGACGGGCGTCTGAGCAGCCGCGTCCGACATGGTATCCTCCCGTTTCCGACTATCCTTCTGCGGGACGCGCCGGATCATTCACTTGATCAGACGCCGCGGCTGCAGTCAAACCGCGGCGCCTGTGGCAAGGCTGTCAGATCAGCCGCAGACGTCGACCGTGCCCGGCTTCACGCCCTGGCAGACGACGTCCTTGGACACCCAGCCAGCGTCGATGACGACGTTGAGGTTGTCCTTGGTGATCGGGACCGGCTTGAGGAAGATCGCGTTCATCCCGACGCCGTTCGGGCCGTCCGACCACTTCGTGGCGCCCTCGACCTGGTCGAGCGCCTTGCCGTCGGCGAGCTGGTTGGCGATCTCCGCGGCGGCCTTGCCGAGTTCGCGAGCGTCCTTCCAGACTGAGACGGTCTGGGTGCCGAGCGCGATGCGGTTGAGCGCGGCATGGTCGCCGTCCTGTCCGGAGACCGGAACGGTACCGGCGAGGCCCTGCGCCTCAAGCGCGGCGATGGCGCCGCCGGCGGTGCCGTCGTTGGAGGCGACGACCGCATCAACCTGGTTGTTGTTGGCGGTCAGGAACTGCTCCATGTTGCGCTGGGCATTCGCCGGCAGCCAGCCATCGGTGTAGGCTTCGCCAACATTCTTGATCTTGCCGCCGTCGATCGCTTCCTTCAGCACTTCCATCTGGCCGGCGAAGAGGAAGTCGGCGTTCGGGTCGGCGCCGTTGCCCTTGATGAAGACGTAGTTGCCTTCCGGCTTGACGTCGAACACGGCCTTGGCCTGCAGGCGGCCAACTTCCTTGTTGTCGAAGGTGAGGTAGAAGGCGTCGGGGTTCTCGATCAGGCGGTCATAGCCGACGACCGGAATGCCCTCGGCAACGGCCTTCTCGACGGCCGGGCCGATCGCGCTGGCGTCCTGCGCGAGGATGATGAGGGCGTCGGCGCCCTGGGCGATCAGCGCCTCGACGTCGGTCAGCTGCTTGGCAGCAGAGGACTGCGCGTCAGCGGAAATGTACTTGTTGCCCGCGGCTTCGAGCGCCGCCTTGATTGCCGCCTCGTCAGTCTTCCAGCGCTCCTCCTGGAAGTTCGACCAGGAAACACCGATGGTCTTTCCCTCTGCGAGGGCGCTTGCAGCCATCGTCAGCGACAGCGCAGCACCCGCAAGCAATGCGGTTGCAAATCTTCTCATAATGTTCCTCCCATTCGGGCCGTTAGGCACCAAGACGAAACTCTTTTTTTCGAGCTTCGAAAAAATGAATGACTCAGCATTTGGGTCATGTCAATATCTTCGCGCCCGCTCTGTCCTTTCGGGATGAGGAAAGCTAAACCCGCTCGCGTCCAATACATGGAGGAAATTGGTATGACGGTCGGTGTGCGGCACGACGATCTGCGCCGGAAGAACCGGGCGATGGTAATCGCCTCGGTGCGCCGCGCCAGCCAGCCGTCGCGTACCGAGATCGCCGCGGTCACGGGCCTGAGCAATTCCACCATCTCAACGATCTCCGCCGACCTCATCTCGGAAGGCATCCTGACCGTTGCGCAGTCCGGCGAGTCGGGCGTGCTGAAGCGCGGGCGGCCGCAGGTGGCGCTGGCGCTGCAGCCGCGCGCAGCTTCCGTCGTCGTCATCACGCTGTCGCTCAACTCTCTGGCGGCGGCCGTCATCGACTATTCCGGCCGCGTCATCGTCCACGAATTCTCGAAGCCGCCGACGCTCACGATGAGCGAGCAGGAGTTGCAGGAAGCGGTGGCGGATGCGGTGGAGACGGTGATCGGCCGCGCCGGCGACGAGGTTGGGCCGCTGCTGCGCATGACGATGGCCGTGCAGGGCATCACCGACTCCGACAAGCGCACGCTTCTTTGGTCGCCGATCACGCCGCATAGTGACGTCCGTTTCGCGGACCTCCTCGAGAACCGCTTTCGGGTGCCGGTCACGGTCGAGAACGACTGCAACATGATCGCGGTCGCGCTACGGGCGCGCGATCCGGAACGCTACGGCGAGAATCTGATCGCAGTGCTGCTTTCGAATGGCATCGGCATGGGGCTGATCCAGCGGGGGCAGCTGTTCACGGGTTCGCACTCGTCGGGCGGCGAGTTCGGTCACATGATCCACATTCCGGATGGAGCGCAGTGCCGCTGCGGTCGGCGCGGCTGCGTCGAAGCCTATGCCGGCAACTATGCGATCTTCCGCCATGCTCGTGGGGAGAGCGAGTTCGCCCAACCGGCGGCCGACATCGACGATCTGACGATGACGGCGATGGCGGAAGCCGCGCGTGGAGGCGACGGCCTTGAACGCGAGGCGTTCAGGCGGGCCGGGGAGGCGCTGGGATTTGCGCTGGGCAGCCTGTTTGCGCTGTTCGACCCCGCGCCCGTCGCCTTTGTCGGCCTCGGCACCTCAGCCTTCGACGTGATCGAGCCGGCGATACGTGATGCGCTCGCCCGCACCGCGGGCGGCCAGCACAATGCCGAGATCGACTTTGCGATGCAGCCGGACGAGGCGCCGCTGATCCGTGAGGGCTGCGCCTACCAGGCGCTCACCCACGTCGACCAGGAAGTGTTTGCCGCCGGCGCAGCGGTGCCCGCATCAGCGCCGCGGCGGCGGAAGGCAAGGGTTCTGGCGGCTCAGTAGCCGGCCTTGATGCGCTCGAACTCGGCGATCAGCTTGGCCTTGGTTTCGGCCGGCAGCGGATTCGAGAACAGGGTCTTGTCGATGAACTTGTCGATATCGTCGTAGCCGAACTCGCTGAGCTTCTCGGGATCGGCGGCTTCCATCGACTTCGAGTTGCTGTGCCCGTAGCCCCAGTCGCTGACGAGGTAGGTGCCGACGTCGGGCTTCATGAGCGCGTTGAGGAAGTCGTAGGTCTTGTCGACATTGCCCGGTGCGTCCTTGAGGTGGACGTAGCCGCAGACCCAGGTCGACAGGCCTTCGTCGGTATCGCGCTTCATCGCGACCGGCACGCCGTCAGCCATCAGCGTCGTCGGTGTTTCGGCCCAAGCCCAAGCGAGATCGACCTCACCGCCGGCCATCGCCTGGCTGAGCTCGGTGTTGTCGAGCCAGTAGAGACGTACGTTCTTGTGCACCTCGCGCAGGAATGCCGACGCCTTGTCCCAGTCGGCATCGGTCATCTTCGTCCAGTCGGTAAAGCCGGTGGCGAGCGCCGCGAGCGCATAGGCGTCATCGACATTGTCGGGTATCGAAACGCGGCCCTCGAACTTCGGGTCCATGAACGCCTTCAGAGACTGGATATCGGCCTCCTGCACCTTGTCGGTGCGGTAGACGACGAATGCTTCGTCCTCATCGCCGAAGAAGGAGAATGACGGCGAATCCCCGTGCTTCTCGACATATGCCGGATGGAAGCCGGGATCCTCGTAGCCGGCCCAGTCGAAGACGCTGACGTCACTGTCGGCCGCAAATGCGGTGCCGGTGAGCGTCGTGGCGGCTGCCAGCGCGATGGCGGTGCCGTTGCAGCCGGCTGCCTGAAATGCCTTTCCTCATCGTCCTCACTCCCATTCTTCCTCTGGTTCGCCCCATCCGGGTGGGTCGTCTTACGCGGCCCTTGCCGGAAAATGCTTCGGGAACAGCGATGTCAGCATCGCCTTCGCCGCTTCGTGCGCCTTCTCGCGCGTCATGTCCTGACCGCGCATCATGATCCGCAGCCACAGGCCTTCCAGCATCGCGTCGAGCGCGAGCGCGGTGTGGCTGGCATCGAGCGGATAGCCCCCGGCTTCGATGAGTTCGGCGCAGAGGTCGGTCAGTGTCTGCTGGTAGACTTCGTCACGCGCGCCGCAGAGCGCCTGATAGGTCGGCCGCGACTTCGCCTCGCCCCAGAAGGCGCACCAGGCGGCGATCTTGCGGCGGCTGGCAACTGAGCGGTCAAAGTCAGCGGCAACAAGCGCTGCAAGGCGCTCCGCCGGGTCGTCGCCCGCCTTCGCCAGCGCATTGCGCCAGTGCGCCGCATATTCATCGGCCATGTACTGGAGCGTAGCGATGAGCAGCTTTTCCTTGCTCTCGAAATGGAAGTTGACGATGCCGCGCGACAGGCCCGCACCATCAGCGACGTCCGCCAGCGTGGTTTCCGAATAGCCGCGCTTTGAAAGCGAATCGATCGTTGCCTCGATCAGCTGCTGGCGGCGGGCTTCCTTGGAGGCCTTGCGTCCGCGCTTTTCAGTTTCGGGCGCCACTTCCGCCGCCATCGTCTTTCTCATGATGTCGTTCTGCTCCAGCATGGCCGGTCACTCCGGCTTTCGTCCGCGCAGATCAGGGGGACGGCGCTCACCTAAGTCAAGGACCTTCCGCATGGCCGTCCAGGTGCAGGCTCTTTCCTCCGGCCCGCCGGGAGAGAGGTACCCGTCACCCCACAGCGCCCCGAGGAAGCGGATGGCGGTGTCGTCGTATTCGGCTCATGCAACTGCGTGTCTGCCATGCTGCATTCCCGTTGCCTGCTCGTGCCGGCCGCAGCCGGGACACCATTGCCGAAGCCTAGCGCACATTGGCGAAAACACAAGAATACTTGCTGAACATTCATTCAAAATCTTGAACGGGAGCTCTGGACAGGCTGCCTGCCTCCGTGGCAGGCTTGGGCCAATAACAAGGGGAATCCCATCGGCGTTCTTCGGAGGACGGGCCGCCGCATGAAGACCTACGACGCCATCGTCATCGGTGCCGGCCATAACGGCCTTGTCAACGCGTGCTACCTGCAGCGCGCGGGGCTCGACGTCCTTGTCCTCGAAAAGAATGACTGGATCGGCGGCGCGGCAGTGAGCCGGGAGCTGACGCCGGGCTTTCTTTATTCCAATTGCTCCTATGTCTGCTCGCTGTTCCGGCCCGAGATCATGCGCGATCTCGAACTGCCGAAATACGGGCTGCAGGTCATTGCATACGAAGGCGGGGCGGTGCTGACGCAGGATGGCGACTATCTTGTGAGCTATCGCGACCACGAGGCGCACCGGCGCGAGTTCGCGCGCTGGTCGCCGCGCGACGCGGAAGCCTATGAGCGATATTCGCGCGACGTGACGCGCCAGTGCCGTTTCATCCAGCCGCTGCTGATGCGCACGGCGCCGGACCCAACCAGTTTCAGGCCACGGGACGTATCGGAGCTCGTCTATCTCGGCCGGAAGTTCGCGGGGCTGACGGCGTACGAGATGGCTGAGATGCTGCGCTTCTGGACCATGTCGATCTCCGACTTCCTCGAAGAGTATTTCGAGACCGAGGTGATCAAGGCCTATCTGGCCCTGTCCGGGATCATCGGCACGGCGCTGGGGCCGATGTCGCCCGGAACCGCCTACGTTCTGCTGCACCACTACATGGGCGAGGTCGACGGTTCCGTCGGTGCATGGGGGTATGCGCGGGGGGGAATGGGGGCGGTCACGCAAGCGCTGGCCGCCTCCTTTCGCGCCTCCGGCGGCACGATCCGCACCGAAGTGGAGGTCGAGCGGGTGCTGGTCCGCGACGGCGAGACCAAGGGCGTGGTGCTCGCGGGCGGCGAGGAGGTTCATGGCCGGCTCGTCGTTTCGAACGCGGACGTCAAACGTACCTTCCTCAAGCTGGTCGACGATCGCGAGCTGCCGGAGCCGTTCCTGCGCCGGGTGCGCAATTTCAAGATTCGCGGCTCGTCGGGCAAGGTGAACATTGCTCTCGACTCCATGCCGGAATTTCCGGCGCTGCCGAAGGACAGCCCGTGCCTGCGCGGCGACCTGCACTTCACCGACACCGTGGAACGAATGGAACGCGCCTATGACGGCTGGAAGGCCAGGCGCTGGTCGGCGGATCCATTCCTCGACATGGTAATCCCTACACTGCTCGACCCCACCATGGCGCCGCCCGGCAAGCATTTCATGAGCTGCTTCGTGCAGTATTGCCCGCCGAAGGTGGAAGGGCGCGACTGGACCGACGCCGACCGCGACGCATTCGGCGAGACGGTCATCTCGCAGGTCGCCGACTATTCGCCGGGCTTCCGCGACCGCATCGTCCACATGGAAGTGCGCACGCCGCGCGAACTCGAGGCCGAGGTCGGCCTCACAGAGGGCAACATCTTCCAGGGCGAACTCACCTTCGACCAGCTGCTGTTCAACCGGCCGGTGCCCGGCTACGCGCAGTACCGCTCGCCGATCAGGGGGCTCTACATCTGCGGCTCGTCCACGCATCCGGGCGGTGGTGTGATGGGAGCGCCCGGCCGCAACGCCGCCGCGGAGATCCTGCGCGACCTGAAGAAGCCCGCCAGCCACATGAGCGACGCCCATGACGTCCTTTGATGCGATCGTCATTGGCGGGGGGCACAACGGACTGGTGGCAGCCGTCACGATGGCGCGTGCGGGGCGCAAGGTGGTCGTTCTGGAAGCCGCCAGCGAGATCGGCGGCGCGGCGCGGACGGAAGACTTCCATCCCGGCTTTCGTGTCTCGTCTCTCGCGCACCTCCTCAACCGACTGCATCCGGCGGTGATCCGCGAGCTTGAGCTCGACAAGCTTGGGATGACATTCGAGGGGCGCTCGATGCCGACGGTGGCGCTGTCCCCCACGGGTGAGCACGCCGTCCTGCGCGGGGCCTATGGCAGCGCGGTAGACGGTGTCAGTCCGACCGATGCTGCCGGGTGGAAGGAGTTGCGCGAACTGCTGCTCAGCCAGGTCGAGGTGCTGAAGCCGCTGCTCGCACGCCGGCCGCCAGACCTCGAGAACATGGCGATCGTCGAGAAGCTGGCGCTGGGTGGTCTTGCGCTGTCGCTGCGCCGTCTCGGCAAGGAGGGCATGCGCGACCTCCTGCGCATGCTGCTGATGAACGTCGACGACGTCTCCGGCGAATATCTTCAGAACGATGCGCTGCGCGGGTTGCTTGCCTTCGACGCGGTGCTTGGCAGCCATCTCGGGCCGCGTTCGCCAACCTCGCTGATCGGCCTCTACTACCGGCTGGCAGGCGAGATCGACGGCCAACCCGGCGGGCAGATGCTGCCTAAGGGCGGCATGGGCGCGGTGATCGCGATGATGCAGCGCTCGGCCGAACGGCGGGGCGTTACGATCCGCACCGAAGCTGCGGTGGCCCGGATCCTGATCGAGAAGGGCAGGGTGGTGGGCGTCGTGGTGGCAAACGGCGAGGAAATTCGCGCCCGCACGATCCTCTCGGCCATCAACCCGCGCACGACCTTCGTTGATCTCGTCGGCCCGCGGGAACTCGACACCGGCTTCCTGCGCAAGATCCTGAACGTACGCATGAAGGGCAATGTCGCAAAGCTGCACCTAGCCCTCGACCGCGTGCCGGAATTCACCAACGTATCGGCCGAGGATCACAAGGGCCGCATCGTCATCGCGCCGTCGAGCGATGCGGTCGAAAACGCGTTCAACCCGGCCAAGTATGGTGAGTTCTCGTCCGAGCCGGTGATGGAGATCGTGCTGCCGAACATGTCGGACCCGATGCTCGCGCCGGATGGGGCGTGCGTGTTGTCGGCCTGCGTCCAGTTCGCGCCATATGCGCTCAGGGAGGGGTGGGAGACCGGCAAGCCGCGGCTGCAGGCAGCGATCGTGGCGCAGCTCGAGCGGTATGCGCCGGGCATCGGCAAGTCTGTTGTGGCGAGCGAGTTGCTCACACCGGCCGACATCGAAGCGCGCTTCCGCATGCTAGGCGGCCACTGGCATCACGGCGAGCTCCAGCCCGACCAGATGCTGATGTCGCGCCCCGTCTTCGGCGCCGGCGGCTATGACACACCGCTCGATGGGCTGTACCTCGCTGGTGCCGGCTCGCATCCCGGCGGCGGCATCTCGGGCGTCCCCGGCCTCAACGCCGCCAAGCGGGCGATTGCGGTAGAGAGGTAGGATGATGAGGAGGCTGAGATACGGCGGCGTTGGCCCCGACAATCCTCTGACAGCAGGGCTGCTGGGCTGTCGCTTACCCCCACCCCTAGCCCCTCCCCACAAGGGGGAGGGGGACTTCAGGGAGGGATGGTCAGGCGCAGAGGTGCCAGTCCTCCGCAGTCGCAACGACGCTTGCTTGGTTTCCACCAAATCGTTGCTCACAACGTCCTGACCGATGCGGTTCGAACCGCTGACGAGCAGGCCGAGCCCTTCACGGGCAACGCTTCCCCCCTTGTGGGGAGGGGTTAGGGGTGGGGGTACCAAACCCGGGAGGTTGCCATGCACGTGAACGCAAGCGCCCGGAAACAATCCCAGTCCCACATCAACCAGCTACGGCGAGAAACGCCGTTCCATCCGCGCCTTACTGCGCTGTCGCAGCAGAACGACTGGTATTCATGGGCGGGCTACAAGGCGCCGCATTCGCTTTGGGACGAGGAGCTGGAATATTTCGCCATCCGCAGCCAGGCGGCGGTGTTCGACATCTCGCCGATGACCAAGTACCGCATCACCGGACCTGACGCCGAAGCCTATTGCAATCGTCTCACGCTCCGCAACGTCGCTAAACTGCGGCGGGGACGGGTGCAGTACACCGCCTGGTGCGACGAGCAGGGGCATGTGCTCGATGACGGCACGCTGTTCCGGTTGTCGGCTGAGGACTTCCGCCTCTGCTGCCAGGAGCGGCACCTGCCGTGGCTGCTCGACTCGGCGATCGGCTTCGGTGTCTCGGTGCGCGAGGAGGCGGACGAGATCGCCGGTCTCGCCCTGCAGGGGCCGACCTCCTATTCGGTGCTGAAGGCGGCGGGGTTCGATGGCGTCGAGCGGCTGAAACCGTTCGACCTCGCCGAGTTCCCGCATGAGGGCGCCACAGTCACAATCTCGCGCACCGGCTTTACCGGCGATCTCGGCTACGAGCTGTTCGTTGCGAAGGACGCGGGGCTAGCATTGTGGGACCGTCTGTTCGAGGCGGGAAACCTCTTCGGCATCCGGGCGATCGGCTACACGGCGCTCAATCGCGCCCGCATCGAGGCGGGGTTCATCGTCGCCAATGCCGATTTCGTCACCGCCGAGCATGCGATCCGCGCCGACCGCGTGCGCATGCCAGAAGAGATCGGGCTTGGCTGGATGGTCGATCCGGACAAGGGCCATTTCAACGGCCGCCGCGCGATTCTCAAGGCGCGCGAAATGGGCAACTTGCGCCATGTCCTCGTCGGGCTGGAGATCGAAGGCAACGTCCCGGCCGAGCACGCGATCGTCTACCATCGCGGCAAGCGCGAGGCCGGACTGGTCACCGCCGGCATCTGGTCGCCGGTGACAAAGCGCAACATCGCGATCGCATCGCTGAAGCGACCCTATGGCGTGACCATCACCGATGATCTCTGGGTCGAGATCTATGCCATGCGCGAGCTGCAATATGTGAAGCTGATGAAGCGCGCGAAGATTGTCGAGCGGCCGTTCATCTCGCTCGAACGGCGCACGGCAACGCCGCCTGGCGCATTCTGAGATGGAACGGGACGCGGAGTGGGAAGAAAACTGGGCGCTGGTGAACACGCCCCTCGGGGAGCCGTGGTCCGGCCGGGCGCGCTATGCCGCCGCCATGTATTTCTATCGCAAGGGTGTGCTCAGCGCCGAGGCGCTCGAGGTCTACCGCGTGTGCTCGCGGCTCGACAATGAGGATCCCTTGCCGGTCATCCGCGAGCGCGGCGCCGGCAAGGGATGGCTGGAGCTGTTCGGGAAGGGTGGGGGCTAGTCCTCCTCGACGAACACCTCCTCGCGCTTCTTCCGGACCGACGGCATCAGCACCACCACGAGCACGATCACCGACATGACCAGCAGCGTCGCGCTGATCGGACGGGTGAGGAATACCGACGGGTCGCCCTTAGAGATGATCATCGCGCGGCGCAGGTGCTCTTCCAGCATCGGGCCGAGCACGAAGCCGAGCAAGAGCGGCGCCGGCTCGCAGCCGAAGCGGACGAGCGCGTAGCCAAGCGCGCCGAACAGGGCGAGCGTGTAGAGGTCGTAGGGGTTCGAGTTGATCGAGTAGATGCCGATCGCGGCGAAGGCCATGATTGCCGGGAACAAGAGGTAATAGGGGATCGTCAGCAGCCGCACCCACAGGCCGATCAGCGGCAGGTTGAGCAGCACCAGCATCAGGTTGCCTGCCCACATCGAGGCGATGATGCCCCAGAACAGTTCCGGGTTCTGGTTGACGACGTTCGGGCCCGGCACGATGCCCTGGATTATCATTGCGCCGATCATAAGCGCCATCACCGGGTTGGCGGGAATGCCGAGGGTGAGCATCGGAATGAACGAGGTTTGCGCGCCGGCATTGTTGGCTGATTCCGGTGCTGCAACGCCTTCGATCGCGCCCTTACCGAACTCCTGCGGTGTGCGCGAGATGCGCTTTTCCACAGTGTAGGAGGCGAAGGAGGCGAGGATCGCGCCGCCGCCGGGAAGCACGCCGAGGATCGAGCCCAGAGCCGTGCCGCGCACGACTGGCATGAACATGCGGCGGAAGTCTTCGCCCGATGGCCAGAGGTTCGTGACCTTCTTCACCATCACGTCCCGGTCGGTTTCGTTCTGCAGGTTGCGCAGGATCTCGGCAATGCCGAAGACGCCGACTGCAACGGCGACGAAGTTGAGCTCGTCAGAAAGCTGCGGGATGCCGAAGGTAAAGCGCTGGGCGCCCGAGTAGAGGTCAGCGCCCACAAGGCCGAACAGCAGGCCAATGATAATCATCGCAGTTGCCTTGAGGATCGAGCCGTGGGCAAGCGCGATGGCGCAGACGAGGCCAAGCACCATCAGCGAGAAATACTCAGGCGAGCCGAAGTTGAGGGCGGCCCGTGCCAGCGGCGGCGCGAATAGCGCGAGGATCACGGTTGCAACGGTGCCGGCGAAGAACGAGCCAAGTGCTGCGGTGGCGAGTGCAACGCCCGCGCGACCGCGTTTCGCCATCTGGTAGCCGTCAATTGCCGTGACCGCAGAGGAGGACTCACCCGGCAGGTTGATGAGGATCGCGGTGGTCGAGCCTCCATACTGCGCACCGTAGTAGATTCCGGCGAGCATGATCAGCGAGGTCGACGGGTCGAGGCTGAGCGTGATCGGCAGCAGCATCGCAATGGTCGCGGTTGGCCCGATGCCGGGCAGCACGCCGACCAGCGTACCGAGCAGGCAGCCGAGAAAGCAGAACATCAGGTTATGCGGCTGCAGGGCGATCGAGAGACCGAGATAAAGGTTCGATAGCAGGTCCATCTCAGCGCACTCCGAAGATCGGTCGGGTCCACGGCTCGACCAGCGGCCCGAAGACGCGCAGTGGCAGGCCGAGGCCGATCACGAAGACAAGGACGCAGAAGATGGTGAGCCCCAGCGACAGGCCGATCGCCGCACGGGGTGACATGCGCCGGCTGGCGAAGGACGTGATGAAGGTGGTGATGAGCAGCACCGGCGCGATGCCGAGCGGGCGGATGAGCAGGCCGAAGATCACCGGGACACTGAGCAGGATGGCAATACCGCGCCATGGAAGCGGCCCGCGCTCGACATCCTCGTAGCCGATGCCTTTGACGATTGTCGCGATGCCGAAGACGATGAGAAGGCCGGACAGAACGATCGGGAAATAGCCCGGCCCCATGCGGCGGGCAGTGCCGATGTCGAGCCCGTAGAGGGTCATGAGTCCGAAGAACAGGCCGATGCCGACGAAGATCGCTCCGGCTCCGACATCACTTCTGTTGAAGGTCATCGTTCCTCCCTAGCGAAGAAGGTGCCGACGCGACGGGGCCACGTCGCGCCGGCGAGGTCTGCCGAGGCAGAAAATCAGTCGGCGTAGACGCCAGCGGCCTCGATCAGCGGCTTCCAGCGCGCGATCTCCGACTCAACCTTCGCCTTGAGGGCGGCCGGGGTGGCGTTCTCTTCCGGCTCCGGCTTCGTGGCGAGGGCGGCGAAGCGCTCGATTACGTTATTGTCCTTGAGCGCACCCTGCAGCGACTTGCTCAGGCGCTCCACGATCGCCGCATCGGTGCCCTTCGGGGCATAGAGGCCGTGCCAGATACCAAACTGCATCGAGGCAAGACCACCCTCGGCCGCGGTCGGAAGGTCCGGAAGCTGCTCGAGACGCTCGCCGCTCGTCACCGCGTAGGCCTTCACCGCCTTGGCCTGGATCTGGCTGGTGGTATTGGTGGTCTGGTCGCACATGAAGTCGACCTGGCCGCCGAGCAGGTCGGTCATCGCCGGACCGGTGCCCTGGTAAGGCACGGTGGTGAGCTGCGTTTCGATCTCGCTCATGAACAGCATGCCGCACAGGTGCGAGGCGGCGCCGATGCCGGCATTGGCGTAGGTGACGTCGTCCGCGTTCTCCTTCAGATAGGCGATCAGGCCCTGGAGATCGTCAGCCGGGAAATCTGGGCGGGCGATGATCGTCATCGGAACCTCGGTGACGAGGCCGGCATACTCGAATGACTCGAGCGGGTTGTAGGAGAGGTTGCGGTAGAGCGTGGCGCTGGTGGCCATGCCGATGTGGTGCAGGAGCAGCGTGTAGCCATCCGGCTCCGCCTGTGCGACGCGCGCCGCGCCAACCGTGCCGCCAGCACCGCCGACGTTTTCAACGATCACCTGCTGACCGAGGTCGCGGCTCATGGCTTCTGCGACGAGGCGAGCGACCGTGTCGGTCGGGCCGCCGGCCGAGAACGGCACGACCATGGTGATGGTGCGCTCCGGATAGGTCTGGGCGCTGGCGAACTGCGGCAGCACCGCCAGGGCGGCGGCGATCGAAAGCGACGCAAGCAAGTTCTTCATGTTTTCCTCCCAGGGATCTGGTTTGTACGGCCGGCGCTCGATTCCCCCCGAGCCGGCCTTGGGGCGCAGTAGGAAACGCCGTTACATGTAGTTCAACGCTCACGGCGGCGTCCGGATGCGTCTTCCGGATTCAAATGCTCTCGATGGGTGGAATCCGTAACATCAGGCCGGGTGGATGTGTGGAGACCTACACATCCGGGCTTCATTCGGCGGAGTTGCGGCGGTCAAGGCGGTAGCGCTGCATCTTCTCGTAGAGCGTCTTTCGCGAAATTCCGAGCTCTTCATAGACGGGCTTCAGCGCGCCGCCATGCGCCTGCAGCGCGCTGGCGATGACGGATCGCTCATAGCGCGCGACGCGCTCGGCAAGGCTCAAACCTTCCTGTTCCTCGTCAGGATCTAGCCCGTCGACGCCAAGGCCGAGCACATAGCGGTCGGCGGCGTTGCGCAGCTCGCGGACATTGCCAGGCCAGTCGCGGCGCGCGATCGCTTCGAGGATGTGGGCTGGCGGCTCAACCGGCTCGCGGCGGTAGCGGCCGGCTGCCTCGCGTAGCAGCTGCAGGAACAGGATCGGCACATCTTCGCGCCGCGCCGCCAGGGGCGGCACCTTCAGCGTCACAACGTTCAGCCGGTAGAGCAGGTCGGCGCGGAAGCGGCCCGCTGCCACCTCTTCTTCAAGCTCGATCTTGCTGGTGGCGATGAAGCGAATGTCTAGCGGGATCGGCTCGTTGGAGCCGAGACGGACGATGACGCGATCCTCGATAACGCGCAGAAGCCGTGCCTGAAGGACGAGCGGCATCTGGCCGATCTCGTCGAGCAGGATGGTGCCGCCGCGCGCATGCTCAAACTTGCCGTAGCGAGCGCGGAGCGCGCCGGGAAAGGCGCCGGCCTCATGGCCGAACAGCTCGCTCTCGATGAGATTTGCAGGCAGCGCCGCGCAGTTGATGACGACGAAGGGCCGGTCAGCCCGTCCGCTGATATCGTGCAGCGCGCGCGCCGCGACCTCTTTGCCAACGCCAGTCTCGCCGATGATCAGCACGTCGGCGTCGGTGCCGGCGACGGCGCGCAGGCGATAGCGCAGGTCTATCATCGCCTGCGAGCGACCGGGCAGCCGGCTTTCAAGATCGTCGCGCTTGCCGGCGGCTGCGCGCAGCAGGCGGTTTTCGAGGACGAGACGACGCCGGTCGAGCGCGCGGGCGACGACGTCGGCGAGGTGCTGAGCGGAGAACGGCTTTTCAATGAAGTCGTAGGCGCCTTCGCGCATGGCGCGCACGGCGAGCTGCACGTCGCCATGACCGGTGACGAGAATGACCGGCACGTCGGGATCGATGTCCCGCACCCTGGTCAGCAGCGTCATGCCGTCCATTCCGGGCATACGGATGTCGCTGACGATGACGCCAGCAAAGCCGGGTGTGACGAGATCGAGGACAGCCTCGGCCGAGCCGAGTTCGCGGACGTCGAAGCCGGCAAGTTCAAGCGACTGACAGGTGGAGCGACGGATGTCTTCCTCGTCATCCACCAGCAGCACGGACGGATGTTTCATTCAGCAGCCTCGCGCGACTCGGCGGGGACATCCTGCTGCAGGACGATCTTCGCGATGGTACCGCCCTCGGGGTGCTGCTCCACGGAGAGCGTCCCGCCAAAGTCCTTGATGATGTTGTAGGAAATGGAAAGGCCAAGGCCGAGGCCCTTGCCTACGCCCTTGGTGGAGAAGAACGGGTCGAAGATGCGGCCAGCGATTGCGTCGGGAATGCCGGGGCCGTGGTCGCGCACCGTGATGGCGACCTTGCCCCGGCTGACGCGCTCGGCGGCAAGGGTGATGGTGCGGTTTTCGGTTCCCTCTACCGCGTCGGCCGCGTTGGAGATGACGTTGACGAGGACCTGCTGCAGCCGCACCGCTCCCGCCTTCACCCAGAGCGGCGATGGGCCCAGCTTCACCGCAAGCGCGGCATCGGCGGCTTTCAGGCGCCAGCCGACGATTTCCAGCGTGTCGCGGACGATATCGTCGAGGAGGACCGGCCCCAGCTTCTCGTTCGGCTTGCGGGCGAAATTGCGCAGGTGGCGGCTGATCGAGGCCATGCGCTCGGTCAGGCTGACAATGCGCTGGACGGCTTCCGCAGCTTCGTCCGTGCGCCCGCGCGCGATCAGCAGGCTGGCATTGTCGGCATAGGTGCGGGCGGCGGCAAGCGGCTGATTGAATTCGTGCGACAGGGCAGCCGCCATCTGACCGAGCGCGGCAAGCTTTGCAGCCTGGACGAGATCGGCCTGTGTCTTGCGCAGCGCGCGTTCAGTCGCGCGGCGCTCGGCGACCTCAGCCTTCAGCAGCCGGTTGACGTTGGCGAGGTCCGCGGTGCGTTCGACCACGCGGCGCTCAAGCTCTTCCTGCGCCTCCTGCTGGACCTGCAAGCGCTCGGCAAGCCGCGCCCGCCGCTCGAGCCACACGGCAAAGCCCATGGCGCCGAGCGCGACGAGCAGGACTAGCGCGGCAATAGTTGTCAGCACCTGGGTGCGCACGGAAGCCGTGTCGAGAAGCACCCGTACCGTCCAGTCGGCTTCTGGCATCTCCTCCGTCACCGTCAGGTGCTGGCGTTCGCCCTTGGCGTCGGAGATCGTCAGGAGATCGTGCCCGTCCTGCGAGGCCGAGCGGGTGACGGGAAGCTCCTTGAGGTCCGCATTGGCGTAGCGGCGGGTGGCGGCGGTGCGGGCAAGGCGCTCCTCGGTCAGCGGCTGGATGGCAGTAAACAGCCAGTCCTGCCGGCCGGACATGAAGACAATGCCTTCCGGATCGGTGACGATGATTTCGTAGTCACTGCCGCGCCAGCTGCTTTCAATGGCGTCGAGGTCCACCTTGAAGGCGACGACGCCGGCTATGCCGCCGTCGGTGTGGATTGGTGCGCCGAAATAATAGCCGCGCTTGAGGGAGGTGGTACCAAGGGCAAAGAACCGGCCCTTGCCGCGGTCGCGCGCGTCATAGAAGTAGGGCCGATAGCTGAAGTTTTCGCCGATGAAGGTGGGGTTCTGGTCGAAGTTGGAAGCGGCGATGGTGACGCCGTCATTCAGCATCACATAGACGTCGGACGATTCCAGCAGCGTGTTGACCTGCTTGAGGTAGAGGTTGATCTCATCGACCTTGGCGCGGTCCTGCGGATTTGACACCAGCTCTTTTATGTCCGGGTCGTCAGCCAAAAGTTCGGGCAGCTTTTCGTAGCGGGCAAGCTGGCCGCGCAGCGCGGTGACCGCGAGGCCGAGCGTGTTGTGCCCGCGCGCGGCGGCCTGGTCGAGATAGAGCGAGGTGGCGTAGCGATGGCCGAAGCTGGCGATCAGCAGGCAGAGCACGCACGCCACCGCCCCCAGGATGATCAGATGTCGCCGCCGGTACCGGTTCATGCGCGCCCACGTTCCTCCCGGGACGATCATAGACCGGCTTTTGACGCGGAGTCGAATGGCTTACTGGCGCAGGACGTCGCCCCATTCGGGATGGCGTTTGAACTGGGTCGCCGCAAACGGGCAGAGCGGGATAATCTTCTTGCCGGCAGCGCGCGCGTCCTCGACCGCCTGCGCCACCATCCGCACACCGATGCCCTGGCCGCGGAACTCCTCCGGGACGTGGGTGTGGTCGATGATGATCTGGCTTTCGCCGATGCTGGTGTAGGTCATCTCCGCCTCAGCGCCGTCCGGACCACGGACGACATAGCGGCCCTTGGCCCCGTTGCTTTCGCGGTTGATCGGCAGGTCGTCGGTCATGAGGCGGCTCCTGTCTTGTCGCGGGTGAGGAAGCGCTGGGCCGCCTCCATTTCTGCCGGGCGGACTTCGTGCCCGCCGTCGTGCCAGAGCATCTCGACCGTAGCTCCTTGCCGGGCAAAGTCGCCTGCGAGGCGCTCGGTGACCGGGGCTGGGCAGATCGGGTCGTGCCGACCGGCGGTAATCAGAATGCGTGTGCCTTCAAGCGTGCCGGCAACCTCCGGCTCAAACGGGATCAGCGGGTGCATCAGCACCGTTGAGTCGAACAGGCCGGGGCGAGCGAACAGCACGGAAGCGAGGATGTTGGCGCCGTTCGAATAGCCGAGGCCGACGATAGCCGACGGCTTCTTTTGGTCCCGATGCTCCTCGATGAACGCGGCCATCTTCTCCGTCGCTCGGGCAAGGTCTTCCATGTCGTAGACGCCTTCGCCGGTGCGGCGGAAGAAGCGGGCGGCACCATGTTCGGAGACGTCGCCGCGCGGAGAGACGATGGTTGCGTCCGGCATCAGATGGCGGCCGAGTCCGAGGAACTGGTTCTCGTCGCTGCCGGTGCCGTGGAAGACGAACAGGAGAGGGCCGCCGGGCGCGCCGGCGACCTCCTTGTGAATGAAGCTGTCCCTGGTCATGGTCAGTCCCTGATCGGCTCGAGGTGGCTTTCGAGGAAGCTGCGCAGATGCTCATGCTGCCTCGGCAGCTTCAGCGCCTCGCCGAGATGCGCCGTGTCCTCGTCGCGGTCGAAGCCGGGCTCGTTGGTCGCAACCTCGAACAGGACGCCGCCCGGGGTGCGGAAGTAGATCGCCCAGAAGTAGTCGCGGTCGATGACGGGAGTTACCTGGTAGCCGGTGTCCATCAGCGCCCTGCGCACTTCGAGCTGCTTCTCGCGGTTCTCGACCGCGAAGGCGACGTGATGGACCGATCCCGCGCCCTGCCTTGCATGGTTGATCAGCGGCAGCGTCTCGATGTCGATGAAGTTGGCGCCGTTGCCTTCTCCCTTCACCGCGTAGCGGCGGATGCTGCCCTCGCGGTCGATTTCCTCGTAGTTCATGAACCTGAGGAGCTCGGCAGTGGCGTCGCCGTCCTGCAACCGCATGGCCACGGAATGGAAACCACGGATGGCCTCATCGTTGCCGACGCCGCCATTGGTCCAGGGAGCACGGTTGTCGTCAGCCGTTTCGACGAGGACGAAGCCGTCGCCGTCCGGTCCATCGAAGGCGAGCCGCTTCTCGCCAAAGCGCTCTTCCGGGCGAAGGCCGGTGACGCCATTCTCGACCAGCCGCTGTTCCCAGTACTTAAGCGTGCCCTGTGGCACGGAAAAGGCAGTGACGCCGACTTCGCCAGTGCCGGGCTTGCCGCGCGCAGCATGCGGGAACGGGAAGTAGGTCATCACCGTCCCGGGCGTGCCGACCTTATCGGCATAATAGAGATGGTAGACGTCAGGCGCGTCGAAATTGACGGTCTTCTTCACGCGGCGCAGGCCGAGCTTGCGGGTGAAGAACTCGTTGTTCTCGGATGCGTCGCGGGCGAGCGACGTGACGTGATGAAGGCCCCTGATCTGCTCGAGCATGGTCTGCTCCTTTCTCCTCGCGCCGTCGGATGGCGGCTGTCCCCGCCATATTTCGTGCATTCGTCTCGCGGCGGTAGAGCGGCCGACGCTAAGGACTGTTCTGAAAAAGTGAACGACTGAACTGATATTGTTCAATGCGCCTTGGAGTGACTTCCATACCGGCAATGCTATTGCTGTCGCCGCATGAACTAAAGCGCGAGCGCATAATGTCCACCTCGGCAACCAGACCAAACATCCTCCTCATCACCTGCGACCAGTGGCGCGGCGACAGTGTCGGCCTTGCTGGTCATCCCGTCGTACAGACTCCGAACACGGATGCGCTGGCACGCGACGGCGTCGCCTTCCTGCGGCATTATGCAGGCACCGCGCCCTGCTCGCCGGCGCGCGCGTGCATCTATACCGGCCTCTACCAGATGACGAACCGGGTCTGCTCGAACGGCACGCCGCTCGACGACCGCCACGATAACATCGCCCGCGCGGCTCGTCGCGCAGGTTACGATCCGACGCTGTTCGGCTACACGGACGTGTCCCCCGATCCGCGCCAGCATCATCCGAACGACCCGTTCCTGCGCAGCTACGAAGGCGTCCTGCCGGGCTTCACCACGCGTGTGCTGCTGACCGAGCATCAGAAGACGTGGCTCTCCTGGCTTAAAGCGCGCGGGCACGACGTGTCGAAGGGCTCGCCCGCGATCCACGTCGCACCGGGCACCGAGGGCAAGATCACCAACGCCGCGCCCGTCTACTCCAAGGACGAGACCGAGACGGCCTTCATTACCGACGAGTTCATCCGCTGGCTCGGCGAGCAGGAGGGGGCTGCCCCGTGGTTCGCGCATGTCTCGTTCATCCGCCCGCATCCGCCGTTCGTCGTGCCGGCACCGTACAACACCATGTACGATCCGGCCTCAGGTCCGGGCTTTGCCCGCGCGCAAGGTCGCGACGAGGACGCGGCTATCCATCCGCTGCATGCGCTGGCGATGTCGTCGCAGAAGGCGCGCAACTTCGTGCCGAGCGCCGATGCGAAGGTGTCTGACCTTACCGAAGACGACTTCCGCCTGATCCGCTCGATCTACTGGGGCATGATCACGGAGATGGACTTCCAGCTCGGCCGCATCTGGCAGGCGATCAAGGATGCCGGCATGTGGGACAATACCGTGATCGTTCTGACCAGCGACCACGCAGAGATGATGGGCGACCACTTCATCCTCGGCAAAGGCGGCTTCTTCGACGGCAGCTATCATCTGCCGCTCGTCGTCCGTGACCCTCGCCAGAAGGCACGCGGCGTAAAGATCAACAAGTTCACCGAGGCGGTCGACATCATGCCGACCCTGATCGAGGCGATGGGTATGGAGGTGCCAGCCCATCTCGACGGGCGCGCGCTCACTCCGTTCCTCGCAGGCGAGGAGCCGACGGACTGGCGCGACGCTGCCCACTGGGAGCATGACTTCCGCTCCGTCGAGAGCGGCAAGATGGAGGCGCATTTCGGCGTCGACTCCCGGGGCCTCAACCTCGCGGTCATCCGCACCGAGCGCTACAAATACGTCCACTTCGGCGGCGGGCTGCCGCCGGTCATGTTCGATCTGGTCAACGATCCGCAGGAGACGCGCAACGTCGCCAACGATCCGGCGTACCTCTCGGCGCGCGTCGAACTTGCCGAAAAGCTGCTCGAATGGCGGGCGCGCCATCTCGATCAGTCGCTGGCCCTGTCGGCCCTGACCGACGGCGGCGTCGCCGGCACCTTTGCGCTAGCACATCGCGCCTAATACAAACGAAAAGCGGGCCCGCATCCTGGGATGCGAGCCCGCTTCAGGTCCGCCGCTCGCGGATTACTGTGCCGGGACTACCAGCAACTGGTCGTCACGATGCTCGGCGAAGGTGCCTTCATCGTAAGCCGGCTGGGCTTCCAGCTGTTCCTGGGTCATCGAAGTGTAGAGGTAATGGTTGCCGTCGCCGTCAGCCATGAAGGCGAGATTGTCCATGCTGACCGCCACCGACTTCTCGCCGACGCCAAGGAAGCCGCCCACATCGACGATCACCGCCTCAACCTTCCCGTCTTGCGACAGGACGACGTCGCTGATCTCGCCAACGTTCTCGTCGTTCTGACCGTAGACCGTGGTGCCGATGATGTTGTCGGCGCTCAGCGAACCGGCATCAACGTCGCTGAGGGTCGAGCGGTCGATAGCGGCAGTCTCGGTGCTGTCGGTGCCAAGATTGGTGGCAGCAGTGTCGTTGGCGGCGCCGGTGGTGGCATTATCGGAGTCGGTCATCGGAGCGGCGGCCGTCGTGTCGGAAGAACCGGCGGCATTGTCCGTACCGGTAGCGGGAGCGGCTGCCATGTTGTCGGAGGAGCCCGCCGCACCGTCAGCCGCGGTGGCTGCTGCGGTGCTGTCGGTCGCCGGTGCTGCTGCGCCGGACGACGAGTTTGTTGCTACGCCGATGTCCTGGCCGGTGGCCGGAGTGGTGTTGCCAACCTCAGCGGTCGCATCCTGCGGCGTAAAGGCAGAGCGGTCGAAGTCAGGCAGCGCCTCGAGCGCCTCCTTGTTGGTCGGGATCACGAGCCATTCGTCGCCGTCACGCTCCGCCCATTCGGCAACAGCGAACTCAAGGGCAACGTCCTTCTGGCCGATGCCAAGGAAGCCTCCAACACCCACAACCAGGGCTTCGACCTGGCCGTCCTGCTTGATGACCAGATCGGTGACTTCGCCGATCTTCTCGGCGTCGTCGCCGGTGCCGTTGTAGACGGTCTCACCCATCAGGTTGCTGGCGAGGTAGCCTTCGGCATGCTTGACCTTCGGAGCAGCCTGCTCGGTTTGGGCCATCGGTTCGGTGGTCGTGGTCGCCTGCGCGAATGCGCCGGAGGTGGCGACGAGGGTGGCAATTGCGGTAGTCGCCAAGAGATTGCGGATCATGTTAGAGTCTCCTTGTGCATGTTCCTTTGCACGACCGCGTCCCGGCCAAACTTTCGCAGAGGGAGGCCCGGGGCGCGGCCTTCACAGGTCGACAACGTTGACCGGCCCATCAAGTTCCGCCGCAACTTCAATCGTTCCCGCCATTCGTGCGGAGGAACGAAATGATCGTGGCAACGTTGCTGGCGAATGCGTTTTCAGGTGATCCTCAACAGGGACGGCGGCACGCTGCGGACCCTTGATCTTGTGCGGTTCGAGGACGAGCTGCGCGAAGCGTTTCAGTCAGCGGGTCACCAAGCTGATGTTTCGATTATCGAGGGCAAGGATCTCGAGGAACACCTCGACCAGGCGCTTGCCAGCAACTGCGACGTCATCATGGTGGGCGGTGGGGATGGCTCGGTGTCGACGGCCGCAGGAAAGCTGATGGGCAGCGACAAGGCGCTGGCGATCCTGCCCGCGGGAACCATGAACCTTTTCGCTCGCAGCCTGGGCATTCCGCAAAACCTCGATCTAGCAGTGGCGGCCTTCGCAACCGGCGTCATTCGCAAGGTTGACCTTGCGACCGCCAACGATCGCATCTTCGTCCACCAGTTCTCGATTGGTCTGCATGCCAAGGTCATCCGCATTCGCGAACAGCACGTTTTCAATTCGCGGATCGGCAAAATCTGGGCGTCGGTACGCGCCGGGCTGAAGGCGATGTTCAGGCCGCCTCGGCTGCGCGTCGAGCTCGAACTCGATGGCGTGGGGATCGGACGAAAGACGGCCGGAATCGGTATTAGCAACAATGTGTTCGGGGAGGGGCATCTGCCCTATGCCGACGATCCGGCAGGCGGGGTGCTCGGCGTCTATGTCACCCGCGCGCGGCGGCCGGGCGACATCTTTCGCATGGCGATCCAGGTAGCGCTCGGGCGCTGGAAGGCCATCGATACGATCGAGGTGATGCAGGCGCATGAGGTAGTGCTGCGCCTGCTTTCCCCGCACAAGCGCTACGGCTGTGCCATTGATGGAGAAATCTGCCCCATCGATACCGTGACGCGCCTGAAGATATTGCCGGGGGCACTCTACGTTCTGGTGCCCTCCGAGGCGCTGTCGGCCAGTTAGTTGGTCGGCGTTGCGGGAGCCGGGGCTTGGCTCGGATCGCCGCCGACGGTGTTGGAAGGCTCGATCGCCTCGCCGAAAAGTTCGACGCCAACCCAGCCGATCGCCACGAGCACCAGCGCGCAGATCAGGATCATCAGAACCGGCCAGCCGCTGCGGCCCTGGCGGGCCTTGTTCGGCTCAATTTTTCTTTCCATGTAAAAAACTCCGGGTGACTAGTGGTCTCCCGGAGTGAATGCGCGGCTCTCACGCTTGTTCCGGCTCACAGCCCCTCGCGGCTCATTTTCCGGCGGCTGCGGGTGTTCTCTCGCCAGATTGCCCAGCCGAGAGCCGCAAGTGCAGGCGCCAACAGCGCCGCCGAGCGGCCCTTGCTGCTCGACAACAGCGTCGGAAGCGCAGCGACCGCAGCTGCGCTCGCAACTGCCGCCATCTCGCTCTGGCGCCGCTGGGCGGCTTTCTTTGCCTTCGACTTTGCCGATAGACGATGGATCAGCAACACCAGCAGCGCGACCAGTACGAATGCGCCGCCGAAGCCAAGCGCCGCTTCAATGGCACCGAATCTGCGCGCCGCGGCAATGAAGGCCGCGAGCAGCAGGAAGGTGACGCCGCACAGCAAAAGAGCGCCGGCGATGATGTACATCACCAGCGCCTTGCGCATGCGGCCAAGCGACTCCGCTGCCTCGCCTGAGACAAGGCCGGTAATGAGTGTGGTCAGCATGGGGCGGCCCTAGCGACGCAGGACCGCGAGGAGGTAGCCAATGCCGGCCGCTATCGCGAGCGCAGTGATCGGCTTCTCGCGCACGGCCTCGGCGATCTGCTGTTCGATTTCGCTGGCGTTGGACTTGAGCGCGTCGATCGCCGCCTCGCCTTTCGCACGCAACTGTTCTGCGCCTTCGCTCGCAACCCGCCGCGCTGCCGAATAGGTATGTTCTCCGGTTCGGGAGAGCTGCTCTGCCAGCGCCGCAACGTCTGCGCGAAGCCGTGCAATTTCGGCTTCCAGGTCGGCTACTGACGTGGTGGTGTTTTCGGCGCCGGCTCCGGCAGCCGCCCGTGGTCCTGTTGCCATTGCAAACTCCTTGACTGCTAAACGGTGATCAACGCACGGGTGAAGCCGGGGTTCCGGCGCCCGCCAACGACAGGCTAGCTCAACGCCGTCGGTAGATGAAGCAAAGAAGAAGGTCGTGCCTCTGCCGGGAGATCTTCAACTTCCGTTGCGTCATCCGAGAATTTATTCTTAATGATCGACAAGCGCTGCCTGCTGCGCCACAACTTAACCCAGCACAGGGAGGCGCTCAGTTGAACACGATGCCGCTGAACGGGCTTCATGTTCTCGTCCTAGAGGACGAGTTCCTGATTGCCATGGATGTGGAGGATCTGTGCCGGGAACAGGGGGCGGCCAGCGTCTCGATCGTCCGTAATTTCAATGATCTCAGGGCGTTCGCCGACGTCAGGATCGACGCGGCAGTGCTCGACGTGATGCTGTCCGGAACGCCAACCTTCGACTTTGCGAAGGAGTTGCGGGAGCAGAACGTGCCGTTCGTGTTTGCCACCGGCCATGCGGACGATGCGCAAATGTTCAGCGAGTTTTCGGGTGTCGAAGTGGTGGGCAAACCCTTCGCCGGTCCCGACCTTATCCGCGCGCTGGAAGCAGCAATCGCCTCCAGTCGCGATATCAGGCTGCACTCGAGCCCATGACTTGGGCCGATATCGAATCGGGGCCATAGTCAGCCTCGCCTGAGACGCCCAAAATTTCCTGCAGGCGGCTGCGCGCGCGGCTGACACGGCTCTTGATCGTGCCGACGGCCACACCGCAGATCAACGCCGCCTCTTCATAGGAAAAGCCGGAGGCACCGATCAGGATGATCGCCTCGCGCTGATCCTCGGGGAGCGTTTCAAGCGCGGTGCGGAAATCGTCGAGGTCCATCGAGCCGTGCTGGCTGGGGTGGACCGCGAGACGCTCTGTCATAATGCCCTCGCTGTCCTGCACCTCGCGTCCTCGTTTGCGCATCTGCGAGTAGAACTCGTTGCGCAGAATAGTGAAAACCCAAGCCTTCAGGTTCGTGCCGGGCTGGAACGAGGCCTGCTTGTCCCACGCCTTCACGAGTGTCTCCTGCACCAGATCGTCCGCCTTGTCGGCGTTCTGTGCAAGCGACATCGCAAATGCGCGCAGACTTGGAATTGCGCCCAAGAGTTCGCTCTTGAAGCTCGATCCGCTCCCGGTATCGGCCTGGGTCATGACTATTCTCCGTCGCGTGCCGGCTGGGGCTGAGTCCGCTCATCTAGTTGGCGCAGAAGATCTGCGAACCGATCAGGAACTTCCTCGGAGACAAGGTCGTCATAATATTGCTTGAGCTTGCGGCCGATCTCGGAATTGGGTCCGAGAGGGTCGGCCTGGTTTGTCGGTTGTTTGCGGCCTCCCGCGGCCGCCATCGTATTGGATTTCATGCTGGCTCTTTTCGCCCCCGCTAGCTTGATTTCCCTTCACGCTTCACAGCGCTCTATGCCATAGCTCACGCCCACCCTTGGCAGGGTTGCTCAGGAAACGCGGAATATGCACAATCGTTCCCACAAGCGCGGAACTTTTTTCTTCAGCTGGCGTTTGTTTGCCTCAAGGCCCCGTAACGGGGCTAATCTTGCGTCATTGAGGGAGACGATTTCTATGAGCCTTTCAGCACGGATTGCGCCGCATCTACCGTATCTGAGGCGTTTTTCGCGCGCTGTGACCGGCTCTCAGTCAAGTGGCGACACGCTTGTTGCCGCAACACTTGAGGCCATCATTGCCGACGTAAGCGTATTTCCTGAACTTTCCAGCGATCGCATTGCGCTTTATCGGATTTTCACCCGGCTCTTCACCTCGGTGAACGTGCGCGTTCCGGCAGAGGAGGCGCAGCCCGGCTGGGAAAGCCGCGCGTCTGCAAATCTTGCTGCTCTGGCACCGTTGCCGCGCCAGGCCTTCCTGCTCGTTGCGGTCGAAGGCTTCTCCGAGGCCGAGGCCGCGGAGGTGCTGGATGTGGATGAGGCGAAGTTCTCGCAGCTTCTCGCCGAAGCAAGCGAGGAGATCTCGCGCCAGGTTGCGACCGACATCCTCATCATCGAGGACGAGCCGCTGATTGCTATGGACATCGAGGAAATGGTCCAGAGCCTTGGCCACCGTGTGGTCGGTACCGCCCGCACCCACAAGGAAGCTGTGGCGATGTTCGCGTCCAAGCAGCCGAAGATGGTGCTGGCTGATATCCAGCTGGCCGACGGTTCCTCCGGCATCGACGCGGTCAACGAGATCCTCGCCGGCACGCCGGTTCCGGTGATCTTCATCACTGCCTTCCCGGAGCGTCTGCTGACCGGCGAACGGCCAGAGCCGGCCTTCCTTGTGACGAAGCCGTTCAACCCCGATATGGTGAAGGCGCTCATCAGCCAGGCGCTCTTCTTCGACAGGCAGGCCAAAGCCGCCGCCTGACATCGTTCCGCCAAAATTCTGACGCTGCAGGCCGCCTTGTGCGGCCTGTTTGCGATGGGGCAGAGCATGCGGAACCAAAGTGGCGACGAGCCGTTATTCATTTACAAATTTCAAGGAGATAGGTCATGCTCTACTGGACACTCGTTTTTCTCGTCGTGGCCATCATCGCCGGTGCGCTTGGGTTCGGTGGAATTGCAGGGGCGTCCGCCGGAATTGCCCAGATCCTCTTCTTCATCTTCCTGGTCTTCCTGGTGATCTCGTTGGTGGCAGGCCTCATGCGCCGTGCGGGTTAGGCACCTGCTTCGGCGCGGGTAGGTCTCCAACCCGGCCGGAGAGGCGGAGCGCGCATACCCCTCAGAGTGCGCTCCGCCGCTGCTGTCGAATATTGCAGTCAAGGAACTACTTGAGAGATTATTCGTTCATTTTGAACGCGTAATACCCATTGGGAGCATGTCGACATGCAGTTGATGCTAAACGGGGTGCAACAGTGGATGTAAGACGCGGCCTGCTGCGCGCTCTGCGCAATACAGGTATCATCGTCATCTATCAGACTCCGGACCTCAGGGTCCGATGGGCCCAGAACATTCCCGAAGGATGGGCCCAGGGCGACGTTGCCGGGCGCACCGACGGGGAATTTCTTCCGCCTCTCGCCTCCGAACGCGCGCTTGAACTGAAGCGCGCGGTGCTCGCCAGCGGCGTGCAGGAGACTATGGAGTTTCGCGACAGCGTCGCCGAGGGCGCGCGCTGGTACGATATGTGGATCGATGCCGACCACGACGACGACGGCGTTATCCAGGGCATAGTCACCACAATCGTCGAGGTCACCGAGCGCAAGAATCGCGAGCAGACGCTGCGCACGCTCCTGCGCGAGGTCAGCCACCGTTCCAAGAACCTGCTAGCCATCATCCAGGCGATCGCCACCCAGACCGGTCGCTACTCGTCCGGCATCGAAACGTTTCTCGAACGCTTCCGCGGCAGGCTGCAGTCGCTCGCTTCATCGCAGGACCTTGTCACCTCGTCCAACTGGCGTGGCGCCATGCTGAGCGAGCTGGTCGACGGTCAAGTCAATCGCTTCCTGACCGATTCCGGGAATGAGGTGCGGTTCGACGGCAACGACGTTTATCTCAACCCGAACGCCGCGTTGCATATCGGTCTTGCCCTGCACGAACTGGTCGTGAACTCGCTGAGCCACGGTGCACTCTCGAAGCCGAATGGCCGGGTCATCCTGACCAGCCAGATCGAAAAGACGAATGGGGAGGCCGCACCATCGCTGATCCTGCAGTGGTGCGAGGAAACCGATGCGCGTGAGATGCGCGAGGAGCGCCGCTTTGGCAGCGTTGCGCTGGAGCGCGTTGTGCCGCTCTCTCTTGACGGCAAGGCTCAACTCAGCGTCGGCGACAAGCGCCTCGACTATCGCCTGGTAGTGCCGGCAGCAAACTTCGAAAGCTGAGGCCTCCCGGCCTGTACCTCTCCCGGATGCCAAATACGAAAAAGCCGACCTGTTGGCCGGCACTGCACGTCTGACTTTCTGAATTCGACAGCCCCGCTACGTGCGATTTGGGGGGGCGTTCAGAGGGGCTGCACGTAGCGGGACCGTCATCCACTTAACGTAGGTGTTGATCTTCGGTTCCGCCTTCGCCAAAAATTTTTTGCGGAGGAACTTCATCTCGCGACGTGGCGTTGCGAGGGCGCAGAAGGTCACTCTGAGGAGGAGCAATGAGTAGTCAGATGAACCTGGTTCATGAGGCTGCGCGCATGGCCATGGCCGATCACCGGGCCGCATCGCCCCGCGGTGCGGCTCCGAAGAGCCGCTGGCATTTCTTCCTCGCCTATTTCGAAAAGATCCTGCGGCTGCTTCAGCGAGCCTGATTCAGTTTCTCCGCAGGAATCCGCACCGTCATCTCGCCCTTGTTGGGTTCGACATAGAGAACTACCGCGTACATCGCGCCATAGATGAGCGCCGCGAGGAAGATGAGGGTCGTCACAAACCGGAAGAGGGTGGGCATCAGCAGTCCGATTCTCGGGGTCCGGAAGGTTTGTCCCGTTATGGGACCGGTGCGTTGGCATTGCAAGCACGCGGGACATCGTCCTGCCGGTGCTTGACGAGGTGCACCTTTTCATGTCGTTACCGCCGTGAAAGGCGGAGAGCATGACAGAGCACGCATTTCCGGACATCGCAGCATCCATTCGCGAACGCCTCGGTCAGCGGGTGATCGTGTTCGTCGGCCTGATGGGCGCGGGCAAGACCGCAATCGGTCGCAAGGTTGCCGCCGCCCTCGACCTGCCGTTCATCGACAGCGACCATGAGATTGAAACCGTTTCCTGTATGACGGTGCCGGAGCTCTTCGAGAAATACGGCGAGCCGGAATTCCGCGCGCTCGAACAGCGGGTTATCGAACGGCTGTTGCAGGAAGGGCCGCGAGTCGTCTCTACCGGCGGCGGCGCCTACATGAACGCGCAGACGCGCGAGGCCATCGCTCAGCGCGGCATCTCGATCTGGCTGAAGGCCGATCTCGACACGCTGATGGAGCGCGTTTCGAAGCGCCAGAACCGTCCGCTGCTCAAGAACCCGGATCCGCGCGGGGTCATGCAGAAGCTGATGAACGACCGCTACCCGGTCTATGCGCTGGCGGACATCACCGTGCAGACGCGTGATGCGCGCCGAGAGGTTATCGCCGGCGAGGCGATGGAAGCGCTACTCGCACATCTTGAACGCATTGACGCGGCCTCTCAGGAAGACGGGAACCCGGCATGACCAACTTGCAGCAACGCACCGTCCGGGTCGAGCTTGGCTCGCGCAGCTACGACATCCTGATCGGCCCCAACCTCATCGCTGACGCTGGCCGTCTGATTGGCGAACGGCTGCCGAAGGCGCGCGCTGCCATCGTCACGGACGAGAATGTCGCCGCCGCGCATGGCACTGCGCTGGCTGCGAGCCTTGAAGGGGCGGGCATCGCGGCGACCATCATCAAGGTAGCGCCGGGCGAGAAGTCGAAGAACTTTGCGACGCTCGAACGCGTCGTCGACGAGGTACTGGCGGCAAAGTTCGAGCGGGGCGATGTCGTCATTGCGCTGGGCGGCGGAGTGGTCGGGGACCTCGCCGGTTTCGTCTCGGGCATCGTTCGCCGGGGCATGAAATTCATCCAAATGCCGACATCGCTGCTCGCGCAGGTCGACTCGTCGGTCGGCGGCAAGACGGGCATCAATACCCAGCGCGGCAAGAACCTCGTCGGCGTATTCCAGCAGCCGGTCCTGGTGCTGGCCGACACGGGCGTACTCGACACGCTGCCGGAGCGCGAGTTCCGCGCGGGCTATGCCGAGGTTGCCAAGTATGGCCTGATCGACCGGCCGGAGTTCTTTGCATGGCTCGAAGCCAACTGGCGTGACGTTTTCTCAGGGGGCGAAGCCCGTACCCATGCCATTGCGGAATCCTGCCGCGCCAAGGCGGAGGTCGTTGCGCGTGACGAGTTCGAGACGGGCGACCGCGCGCTCCTCAACCTCGGCCACACCTTCGGCCACGCGCTGGAAGCGGCGACACAGTATGACGGCACGCGACTGGTGCATGGCGAGGGCGTCGCCATCGGCATGGCGCTCGCGCATCGCTTCTCGAGCCGCTTGAACCTCTGCTCGATGGACGACGCCCATCGTGTCGAGGCGCATCTGCGCGCCGTTGGCCTGCCGGTCTCGCCGCTGGAGATCCCAGGCGAGCTGCCGGGTGCCGAGCGCATGCTCGACTTTATCGCGCAGGACAAGAAGGTGTCGCGGGGTGCGCTGACCTTCATCCTCACGAACGGCATCGGCCAGTCGTTCGTTGCGCGAGACGTGCCGCCCTCGGAAGTGCTAGCTTTCCTTCAGAACATTCTTCAGCCGGGACGCGCATGAAGCCATTCGAAGCGGCGTTGACGTTTGGACCCCTGGCACTGCTGGTACTGGCAGTGGTGTTTCATCGTCAGCTGTTGGCTTTGTTCGGCTATGAGGTGCGCCCGACGGCAAAGCCAGGCACTCATGGCGGTGACGATGCGCGCCATGCGGACGTGGAACCTCTGAACGACAGCGCGACCGCCCGCGACGACCGGATCGGCCGCTTTGCCGAACTCGCCGAACTCGAAGTCTGCGACGTGATGGTCCACCGCACCGACATGCGCTCGGTAGAGGTCGACTCGCCGCCGGAAGTCGTGGTGCGCGAACTCCTGCAAAGCCCGCACACCCGCATGCCGCTCTGGCGCGGGTCGAAGGAAAACATCGTCGGCGTCGTCCATTCCAAGGATCTGCTGCGCGCGCTGATCGACGCCGGCAACGACTATTCCAGGATCGATATCCTGAAGATCGCCAGCAAGCCGTGGTTCGTGCCGGATACCACTACGTTGCAGGACCAGCTCAACGCGTTCCTCCGCCGCAAGGTGCATTTCGCCATCGTGGTCGACGAATACGGTGAGGTGCAGGGGCTGGTGACGCTGGAGGACATCCTCGAGGAGATTGTCGGCGACATCGCCGACGAGCATGACGTATCGGTCCAGGGCGTGCGCCAGGAGGCGGACGGCTCGGTGGTGGTGGAAGGCTCGGTGGCGATCCGCGACCTCAACCGCGCCCTCAACTGGCAGCTGCCGGATGAGGAGGCGACGACGATCGCCGGGCTCGTCATTCACGAAACGCAGACGATCCCGCGTGAGCGCCAGGCCTTCACCTTCCACGGCAAGCGCTTCATCGTCATGAAGCGCGAAAAGAATCGCATTACACGAATTCGCATCCGGCCGGCAGAAACTGCCGGGTCCTGACGCCTACCAGCGAGTCGGTTCGCCGGGCGCAGCCGCTTCGATCGCCAGCGCGTGAACTCCGGCGGCAAGTTCCGGCGCCAGCAGCGCATTGATCGCACGATGACGATCAATACGGTTCAGGCCATTGAACGCCTCTGCCACGATGCGGACACGGAAATGGGTTTCTCCAGTGCCGTCAAACGATGCGTGATGACCCGAGTCACCATGATGATGCCCCGCATGCAGATGGCTTTCGTTGAGCACCTCCAGGCGCGACGGAGAAAATTTTTCCTTCAGTTTGGCTTCTATCGTCGACTGGATGGACAAGGCGGGTTCCTTTCACCATATGTGGCTTACGCGCGACCGTCGCGGTCGATTCAGGCGGTTGGGCGATGATCCCGTAAATGTCAATTCTTGTATCAGGGTGCGAACGGCCCATAATCGCCGTATCACCTCTCATCTGAGCTGCATGAAACCGTATTCGAAATATTTCGAGAAGATTCGGATTCGCCCTGACCGGCAGGCAGAGGCGAAGGCGAATGCGCCTGTCTGCCAGTGGGACGGATGCAACGAGCCGGGCACGCACCGCGCGCCGGTCGGCCGGATGCGCGAGGGCGAGTACTTCAAGTTCTGCTTCGACCACGTCCGGGAGTACAACAAGAACTTCAACTACTTCTCCGGCCTGCCCGATTCCGACATCGCTCGCTTCCAAAAGGAGGCGCTGACTGGCCATCGCCCGACCTGGAAGATGGGGGCGAATGCGGCGACGGCCTTCTCGCCCAACTTCTCGGAGAAGCGCTCGGGTGCCGCAGGGTACTACAACCGCATGCGCGACCCGTTTGGCATGTTCCACGACGAGGCCACCGCCAACCAGCCGCGCGAGCGCAAGCTGAAGTCGCTTGAGGCCAAAGCGATGGAAACACTGGGCCTCGACGCCAAGGCGACTAGCGCGGAAATAAAGGCGCGCTATAAGGAGCTCGTGAAACTTCATCACCCTGATGCAAATGGTGGCGACAGGGGCTCAGAAGACCGGTTACGCGATGTGCTGCAGGCATATCGCGTGCTCAAACAAGCGGGTTTGTGCTAGGTCCTCCGTCTGCTAGATACGCCTCCGGATATTTTGGGATTTGCCGGCGGAGTGCCAGCTTCCGCGTGTGGAGACTTGAACATTATGGCCGAACGTGAAATCGCCAACCTGCCCGACACGACCGTCTCGGTGAGAGACACGTTCGGTTTCGACTCCTCCATGGTCGTACCTGCCTACTCGACGTCGACCGAGCACGTCCCCGACATCGATCCGGACTACCTGTTCGACCGCCAGACGACCCTCGCGATCCTGGCCGGCTTTGCCTACAACCGCCGCGTGATGGTGTCGGGCTTCCACGGTACCGGCAAGTCGACCCACATCGAGCAGGTCGCCGCGCGCCTCAACTGGCCGTGCGTGCGCATCAACCTCGACAGCCACGTCTCGCGTATCGACCTCGTTGGCAAGGACGCCATCGTCGTCCGCGATGGAATGCAGGTTACCGAGTTCAAGGATGGCATTCTGCCGTGGGCCTACCAGAACAATGTCGCGCTGGTGTTTGACGAGTACGACGCCGGCCGCCCGGACGTCATGTTCGTGATCCAGCGCGTACTCGAGTCTTCGGGCCGCCTGACGCTGCTCGACCAGAGCCGCGTGATTCGCCCGCACCCGGCATTCCGCCTGTTCGCGACCGCGAACACCGTCGGCCTTGGCGACACCACCGGCCTCTACCACGGCACCCAGCAGATCAACCAGGCGCAGATGGACCGCTGGTCGATCGTCACGACGCTGAACTACCTGCCGCACGACAAGGAAGTCGACATCATCCTCGCGAAGGCAAAGCACTTCCGCGACGACAAGGGCCGCGATATCGTCAACAAGATGGTCCGCGTCGCCGACATGACACGCTCCGCGTTCATCAACGGTGACCTGTCGACCGTCATGAGCCCGCGCACGGTCATCATGTGGGCCGAGAATGCCGAGATCTTCGGCGATGTCGGCTTTGCGTTTCGCCTGACGTTCCTCAACAAGTGCGACGAGCTCGAGCGGGCGACCGTCGCCGAGTTCTACCAGCGCGCATTTGGCGAGGAATTGCCGGAGAGCGCTGCGAACGTGGTGCTGGCTTAATCGTTGGGGGCGGTGGGGCATCGGCGCCACCGCGGCATGGGAACGATGTGAATGGCAGGTCCGGGAGATAACACGCGCAACCGCTCCGCAAAGGGCGGCGACATCGACTCGTTCAAGCGGGCGATGTCCGTCTCCATGCGTGCGATCTCGGGCGACAACACGCTGGAGGTCTCCTTCAGCAAGGACAAGCCTGTTCTTGCCGGCAACATCGCCCGTCTACCCGACCTTCCGAAGAAGGCGAACGCGACCGACGTCGCGGTGACCCGCGGCCTTGGCGACTCGATGGCGCTGCGGCGTGCGCGCCACGACCCCCGAATCCACATGAAGCTTGCCCCCGAGGGCAAGCTCGCGCGCTCGGTCTTCGACGCGGTCGAGCAGGCTCGCGTCGAGGCAATCGGCAGCCGCGCGATGAAGGGTGTGTCCGACAACATCGCCCAGATGCTCGAGGATCGCTACGCGAAGGCGAGTTATGCCGCCATCACCGAACAGGCCGAGGCGCCGCTCGAGGATGCGCTTGCGCTGATCGTGCGCGAGCGGCTGACCGGCCGTGCGGCACCCGAGAGCGCCGGCCAGGTCGTGGAGCTGTGGCGCCCGTGGATCGAGGACAAGGCCGGAGGCGATCTCGATACCCTCGTCGACAAGCTCGAGGACCAGCAGGCATTTGCCCGTGTCGTCCGCGAAATGCTGGCTGCCATGGAGATGGCCGAGGAGCTTGGCGAGGACGAGGAAGCCGACGACGAGAACGAGGACGACGACTCCCCGCAGGGCGAGGAAGACTCGGAGGAAGGCGGCGAGGACGATTCCGGCTCTGAGGAGTCGCAGTCCGAGGAAAGCGATACGACGAGCGAGGATCAGGAGACCGGCGAGACCGAGACCTCCGACGCCAGCGCCGACGATCTTGCGGACGACCAGGACCTCGATGCCGAGACGCCGGGCGAGAACAAGCGCCAGGACAATCCCTTCGCCAACCTGCCGAAGGACATCGACTACAAGATCTACACGACCCAGTTCGACGAGACGGTCGGTGCCGAGGAACTTTGCGACGAGGAAGAGCTCGACCGCCTGCGCGCGTTCCTCGACAAGCAGCTCGCGAACCTTCAGGGCGTGGTCGGCCGTCTGGCCAACCGCCTGCAGCGCCGCTTGATGGCGCAGCAGAATCGCTCGTGGGAATTCGACCTCGAGGAGGGCGTGCTCGACACGGCGCGCCTGATGCGCGTCGTGATCGACCCGATGCAGCCGCTGTCGTTCAAGTGGGAGCGCGACACGCAGTTCCGTGACACGGTCGTGTCGTTGCTGCTCGACAATTCCGGTTCGATGCGCGGCCGTCCGATTACCGTTGCCGCGACCTGCGCCGACATTCTTGCCCGCACGCTGGAACGCTGCGGCGTCTCCGTCGAGATCCTCGGCTTCACGACCCGCGCCTGGAAGGGCGGACAGTCGCGCGAGAAGTGGCTGAAGGACGGCAAGCCGGCCAATCCCGGCCGCCTCAACGACCTGCGCCACATCATCTACAAGTCGGCCGATGCGCCGTGGCGCCGCGCGCGGCGCAACCTCGGCCTGATGATGCGCGAGGGGTTGCTGAAGGAAAACATCGACGGCGAGGCGCTGCTGTGGGCGCACAGCCGCCTGATCGCGCGCCCTGAGCAGCGCAAGATCCTGATGGTGATCTCGGACGGTGCGCCGGTCGATGACTCGACGCTGTCGGTCAATCCGGGCAACTACCTGGAGAAGCACCTGCGCGGTGTCATCGAACTGATTGAGACGCGTTCGCCGGTCGAACTCCTGGCCATCGGCATCGGCCACGACGTCACGCGCTACTACCGCCGCGCCGTCACCATCGTCGACGCGGAGGAACTGGCCGGCGCGATGACCGAACAGCTTGCCTCGCTGTTCGGCGAGGAAACGCGGCGCGATGTGCGCCGCATGGCCCGCCGGGCGTGAAGGCTCTCGTCCTTGCGCTAGGGCTTCTCGCTGGCGCGCTGGGCGCATCGGGAGCCATTGCAGAAGATGCAGCACCGGTCGCGATCGAGACGCGCTCGGTGCCGTTCTCCAGCTTCCAGATCGGCGCCAGCAGCAACCGTTTCGGCAAGCTCGAATTCATTGGTGGCTTCGAGCTGCGCGCACGTGCCTCGCAGTTTGGCCAATTCTCCGCCATGCGCTTCATGAAGCCGGGGTCCGACTTCGTCGGCGTGGCCGACCACGGCTACTGGTTCTTCGGCACCATCGAACGTCAGGTCGGCGTACCGGTCGGCGTGTCGAACTTCCGCATGCAGCCGATGGTCGATGCTGCCGGAGAGATCATTGATGACAAGCCGCATGTCGACGCCGAGGGCATGCATTTTCACGATGGTGTCGCGACCGTCTCGTTCGAGCGTGAGGCGAGGGTGACCGAGTACCGCGTCGGCCCCCAAGGCGCTGGCAAACCGGTCCGCGATCTCGACTTCCTCATCCCGCGCCGCGAGCTGCGCTATAACGCTGGAATGGAGACGGTGGTGCGGGCGCCGGAGGCCTCGCCGCTCAAGGGCGCGCGCCTCGTCATTGCCGAGCGCAGCATCGACGCCGACGGAAATATCTTCGCCGCCGTGCTCGAAGGTCCGCGCAAGGGCATCTTCAAGGTCGCGCGCAGCGACAGTTTTGACGTCACCGATGGCGCCTTCCTGCAGGGGGGCGATCTCATCCTGCTCGAACGCCGCTTCACGCGGCCGATCAGCGTCGGCATGCGCCTTCGCCGCATCGACGGAGGCTCGATTCGCCCCGGCGCGGTAGTGGACGGGGAAGTGCTGATGGAAGCGGACCTGTCCTCGCGCATCGACAATATGGAAGCGCTGGACATCTGGCGGCGCGACGACGGCAAGCTGGTCGTGTCGGTGATGTCCGACGACAACCAGTCGTTCCTGCAGCGAACGCTGTATCTGGAATTTCTGCTAGGGGAATAGGTGAGTAGGTGAGTAGGGGGCTAGGGCAGTAGGGCCTACATTTTCCCCTAAGCCACCAAGCCCTTACTTACCTGATCCCTTACTGCAGTGCCATCTGCACCTTGGAGCGGATTTCCATCAGCGTGAACGGCTTCGGCACCACGTCGATGATGATCTCCTCTAGGTCCGAGGCGCGTTCGCGCTGCTCGGCATAGCCGGTCATCAGCAGGATCTTCAGGCCCGGGAATTCGCCCGCGGCGCGCTTGGCCATCTCGATGCCGTCCATGGCCGGCATGCGGATGTCGGACAGCACGAGGTCGTAGCTGCCTGCAGCCTCACGGATCTGGGACAGGCCGAGATCGCCGTCCTCCGCCGTTTCCACCTCGTGACCGGCAGCGGCGATCGCGCGCGCGGTGAAGGTGCGGACCGAATCGTCGTCTTCGACAATCAGAATACGGGCCACTCAGGCGTCTCCCTTGACGATACCTACAAACGGAAGTTCACGGAACGCGTGGGCGACATCCATGCCGTAGCCCACGACGAAGTAGTCCGGGCACTCGAAGCCGACGAAATCGGCGTCGAGATCGGTCTGGCGCTTTTCGCGCTTGTCGAGCAGCACTGCGATCGACACGCTCTTGGCACCGCGAGACAGCATCAGTTCCTTGGTGAACTTCAGCGTCTTGCCCGACTCCAAGATGTCGTCGACCAGCAGGATGTCGCGGCCCTTCACGTCATTGTCGATGTCGCGCAGCACGCGGACCTCGCCCGAAGTCGTGCCGGTGCCATAGCTGGAAATGAAGATGAACTCGACTTCCGGCGAAAGGCCCGTATCGTGCATCGCGCGGATCAGGTCGCCCGCGAAAATGAACGAGCCTTTCAGGATCGAGATGACGAGGAGGTCCTCATACTCCCGCTCCCCAATCGCCTTGGCGAGCTCCAGGTTCCTTCTTGCGATCGTTGAGGCGCTGTAAAGGACCTCGATTTCCTTCCCGCGTACGATAGGCATCAGCGCTTGGACTCCCGGAAAGTTACGGAGACGGTTCTTACCCCGTTTCTAGGCGCCACCACGCGGCTCGAAAAGGAATAGCGGTCGCCGGGCGCGAGAGCCACGTCGTTTGTCCCCAAATAATAACTTGTCATGGCTCCGTCGTTCGATCTAACCACGATCTCCAAGTTTGGCAAAGTTTGGACAGCTGAGCCGTGGTTACCCGCCTGTCCTGCCACAAACAGTATATCGCGTCCCTTATGCCGCTCGACGCGGCTGGTGACGTCGCCGATGCGCAGACCTGCCGCCTGCGCCGCCGGCTTCAGCGTTGCTACCTGCTGGCGCACCAGCGCATGACCGCCCGAGGTCCAGAACGCCAGCGCGACGAGGCCAAGACCGATGGTCCAGAACACGGCGCTGCCGCTTCTCCGGCCGGCCCTCGACGAGGCGCCGGGTCTGAGGAAATCAAGCCCTTTCGGGGCGGATCGCCGTGCCACCGCGAGGTGTTCCTGCGTGGGTGTGACGGTCGCTTCGATGTCGGCATCGATGACGTCTTCTGCTTCGCGGACGAAGCCCGCGCGGGTCCGGACATCGGTCATGATTTCGCCGGAAACCGGGCGTGGTTTGTCGTTGCTCATGCGACCGACCGTCCTCTTGCGGTTCATTCTGTGGGTAGCCTCTATAGGTTAACGCTTCGCTGCAATTTTGCCTTTGAGTGCAGATGTTAACCGGGCATTAACCACGCGGGGACGAAGTTCGGGGCTCATCACTCTTCGCGGGGCGCCCCGGCCAAACCGTTGATGAACAAGGATTTCCGGTGATCCGCTTCGAGAATGTCGGCCTCAGATATGGAATGGGTCCGGAAATACTCCGTGACATTTCCTTCCATCTGCCCGAACGTTCCTTCCAGTTTCTGAGCGGGCCGTCCGGTGCGGGCAAGACGACGCTGCTTCGCCTGCTGTTCATGTCTCTGAAGCCAACTCGCGGACTTATCACCGTCTTCGGCAGGGACCTGTCGCGCATCCCGCGCAAAGAGCTGCCGATGCTGCGCCGGCGCATCGGCATCGTCTTCCAGGACTTCCGCCTGCTCGACCACATGACCACTTACGAGAACGTCTCGCTGCCCTTGCGCGTGCGCGGGCGCGAGGAGTCGAGCTACCGCTCTGACGTGATCGAGCTGCTGAAGTGGGTGGGCCTTGGCGAGCGCATGCATGTGCTGCCGCCGGTGCTGTCGGGCGGCGAGAAACAGCGTGCGGCTATCGCCCGCGCGCTGATTGAACAGCCCGAGATCCTGCTCGCCGATGAACCGACCGGCAATGTCGATCCGCCGCTCGCCCGCCGCCTGCTGCGCCTCTTCATCGAGCTCAACCGCCTCGGCACGGCCGTCGTCATCGCGACCCACGATGTCGCGCTGATGGAGCAGGTTGACGCGCGCCGCATGGTTCTCAACGGCGGGAGGCTCGAGATCCATGACTGATCCCGCCACCCTGCCAGGCGCGCCGGCGAGACGCCGCGGAGCGGCGCGCTCCTATCGCAAGCAGGCGCCTATCGTGCCGCCCGGCAACGTCGCCGGGCATGCGCTGATCCTCGTCATCGCGATCATGACCTTCCTGTCATGCCTGACACTCGGCGCCGTGACGCTGGTGCGCGATACGGCGGCGATGTGGCAATCGCAGATCGCCCACGAGGCGACCATCCAGATCAAGCCGGTCGATGGACTCAACATCGAGGCGGCACTTGCCACCGCACAGCAGGTCGCAGCCGGATTCCCCGGCGTGCGGCAGGCAACGATCGTCGACCGGGCGGCGACGATCCGCCTGCTCGAGCCATGGCTCGGCACCGGCTTCGACATCGACGAGCTGCCCGTGCCGCGTCTCGTCATCGTCACCATCGATCCGGCAAATCCGCCGGACTTCCCGGCGCTACGACAGGCCGTCACGGCAGAGGTGCCGCAGGCAACGCTCGATGACCACCGCACCTGGGTCGACCGCCTGATTGCCATGGCGAACACGACCGTGACGATCGGCTTCTCGGTGCTGCTGCTGATGCTGACCGCCACGGTACTGGCAATCGTCTTCGCTACGCGCGGCGCGATGGCGGGCAACGGACACATCATCGAGGTGCTGCATTTCGTCGGCGCCGAGGCAGGGTTCATCGCCCGCGAATTCCGCCGCCACTTCCTGCTGACTGGCATGAAGGGCGCGGCCGCTGGCGGTCTTGCCGCCATCATCGTCTTCATCGGCTTTTCGTGGTGGTCGTCCTGGAACCTTGCGACGCCTCAGGCCGACCAGGCGACGGCCCTGTTCGGCAATTTCGCGATCGGTAGTGCCGGCTATCTCGGCGTCGCGCTGGTCGTCATCCTGATCGGCGGGCTGACCGCGCTCACCTCTCACATCACGGTCGTTTCGTATCTCGGCGACATCGACCCGAGCGCCCATGACTAGGCTTCGGACTATGAAAGACCATCGTTGCGCCATCGCGGGTCCGCGCAAAGACCTGTTCAATGCCACGATTGGCGGGTAACCATATGCACATGACGGGGCCAATCGACAGGAAGGCGTCGCCCGAGATCGTGGCTGACGCCCACGCAGACCGGGTCAGGCCAAGCCGCCCGGTGCGCAGGCTCCTTGCGGCCCTGGCACTGCTCCTTGTCGGCGGCTCGCTCGCCTTCCTCGGCGGCTTCGCAGCCTTTGCCACCCATATCGCACGCCTGACGACGCCGACCGACCTTCCCTCGGCCGATGCGATCATTGTGCTCACCGGCGGCGAGAAGCGCCTGACGGCGGCGGTTGATCTGCTCGAGGCAGGAAAGGGTAAGCGGCTGCTGATCAGCGGCGTGCACCCGAAGGCGCGGCTGAGTGATCTGCGCCGCGCGACCGGCGGCGATTCGCGGCTGTTCAACTGCTGTGTCGACCTCGATCACACCGCGCTCGACACGATCGGCAATGCCGAAGAGAGCGCCAAGTGGGTCGAGAGCCATAACTGGGACAAGGTGATCATCGTCACCAACAACTACCACATGCCGCGTAGCCTGCTGGAGCTTAAGCGCTACATGACTGAGGCGGAGCTGTTCCCCTATCCGGTGGTGAACACGCATCTCGAAGGCGGCGAGTGGATCACGAACCGCGCCGCCCTTCGGGTGCTGTTCACCGAATACGCCAAGTACATCGCCGCGCTGTTCCGGCGCGTGGTGCCGGACCTCCGGCAGGTCGCGGGCAGGGCGCAGCCCGAGCACACGCAGACGCAACGCGGCAGCTGACGGCAGTCTTTCGCCGGGCGGCACGTTTCCCTTTGGACGCGACTGGTGTAACCAACGTGCGCACGACACTCCGCAGGCACGTTTTCATGCTCGTAATCCGGTCGCTGGCGTTCAATGCCGCCTTTTATCTGAACCTCATCGTCCAGATGATCGTGTTCACCCCGTTCTTCTTCCTTGCCCCGCGCCGGAAGGCGTGGTGGGTGCCGCGCTTCTGGTCGCGCACCAGCCTCAGGCTGCAGGAGTGGCTGGCTGGCACGAAGTCGGAGATTTCCGGGCTTGAGAACCTGCCGGACGGACCGTTCATCCTGGCGCCAAAGCACCAGTCGTTCTGGGACACGATCGCGTTCTTCCCGTACCTGTCGGACCCCGTCTACATCCTCAAGCGCGAGCTGATGTGGATCCCCTTCTTCGGTTGGTACCTGAAGAAGGTGAAGATGATCCCGATCAACCGCGGCAGCCGCTCAAACGCGCTCAAGCAGGCGCTGGTGGAGGCCAGGAAGCGGATGGATGACGGGCGCCAGCTCATCATTTACCCGGAAGGCACCCGCCGCCCGCCGGGCGCCGAGCCCGCCTACAAGTGGGGCATTGCCGAGATCTACGCGGCGCTGAACGTGCCGGTGGTGCCGGTCGCTCACGTCGCGGGCCTCTACTGGCCGCGCCGCAAGTTCCTGCGTTATCCAGGCGCGCTGAAGGCGAAGTTCCTGCCGCCGATCGAGCCGGGCATGGAGAAGGATGCCTTCATGAAGCGGCTGATCGCCGAGACCGAGGCAGGCTGTGATGCCTTCCTGATCGAGGCGGCGACGTCGGAGAACCCGCCGGCGCTGCCGGAGACGGCGATCAGGCGCCTGAAGGAACTCGGCGTGGAGCTTCCGGTCAGGAAGCGTTAAGGCGCTGCGCCACGCTTTCCAGCCAGCGGTCGCGGATGCCGAGCGCGCGCAGATGGTCGACCGTGTTCAGCACATAGTCCTCGTTGCGGCCCGACAGACCCACGGAACCCGACACGATGCGCGCGGCCTCCTCGACGTCGATATGGCCTGCGTACTGGATGTGAGACCGGTCGACGACATATGCGACCGCTTCCGCGCGTGAGCCATCATCGAAGCGGACGGGCAGGCGCTTTTCGAGATAGACGTTGGTGACGAGCTCGCGCTCTCGCAGGTACCCCATCACCTCGTCGGAAAGCTCGCCCGGCACGCGGAAGGCCATGCCGACGCAGGAACCGCCGCGGTCGAGGCCCAGCACCAGCCCCGGCTTTTCGACCGTGCCGCGGTGAATGTGCGAGGAGATGCACAGCGCCCGCCGGTAGCCGCAAAGGCGCGCCTTGCGCGTCTCTGTATGGGCGAAGCCCGGCCGCCACATCAGCGAGCCATAGCCAAACACCCAAAAATCGCCCATATCGCAAATCCAGATTCGAATTTTCGGCTGCGTGCCGACCGACGAGGGTTAACGAGAGCCGCGCCATGGCGTCAAGCAATGATAAACCGGTCAACTACAGCAGGCGCTTCTTTTGGCTCCTGCTCGGGATCGTTGCGGCCATCGCGCTCTATAGCGGCGGATGGTACTACGCCGCAGGAAAGGTTGGCGAGCGCGTCCAGACGGCCGTCGACGGGGCCAACGCCAGCGGTCGGCGTGCGAATTGCGAAAGCCTTGAGGTTCGTGGCTATCCCTTCCGGCTTGGCGTGTTCTGCCGCTCGGTGATGTTCGAGGACCCCAAGGCCGCTATCCGTTTCCAGGCGGGGGCTTTCCGCTCGGCGGCGCAGGTTTATCAGCCGAACCTCGTGATCGGCGAACTCGACGGGCCGGCGACGCTGGAGACGCCGGGCATACCGACGCTCGACCTCAAGTGGGAGTCGATGCGAGCCAGCGTCCGTATTGCTTCGCCGCTGCCCGAGCGTGTCTCGGTCGAGGGCCGCAATGTCGAGGTGAGACTGGATGAGCCGGGCGACGTGCCGCCGCTGCTCGGGCGCGCGGGCCATGCCGAATTCCATGCGCGTCCGGACGCCGACGCGGGCTACGACCTTGCCGTACGCTTCAACGAGCTGCGCTTCGACCCGAACTTCGTCGGCACCGACAAGCTGCCGCCGCTGGCGGGCCTTGCAGATTTCTTCGTTGAGCGCTGGCAGTCGGGCGGACGCGAATCCAGCGTTAACATCCGCAATCTCACCGTTTCCATCGATGACAAGGGCAGCGGCGCGGAAGTGTCGGGACCTTTCGCCGTCGGCATCGACGGGCTGATCGACGCCGAACTGCAGGTGAAGGTGCGCAATCCCCGCGCGTTGGGCGAGCTGCTGGTCAGCCTGCTGCCAGCCTACCGCGAGCAGGTTGAGCTCGCAGTCGGCACGATTGCGATGCTTGGCGAGGAGCCGACCTTCCCGCTGAAGATCTCGCGCGGGAAGGTCCGCATTGGTTTCGTCTCACTCGGCGCGATCCCGCCGCTGTTCTGACTGGTCAGGCGGGCTTTGCCGCCGCGATGCGGCCGAAGTCTGGCGCGCTGACGTCCTGGCCAGCCTCGATGATCGAGCGGCGGATGGCGCGGGTGCGGGTGAAGAGGTCGAACAGCTTGTCGCCATCGCCCCAGCGGATCGCTCGCTGCAGCGAGGCGAGGTCTTCCGAAAAACGCGCCAGCATTTCCAGGATCGCATCGCGGTTGTGCAGGCACACGTCGCGCCACATGGTCGGGTCCGACGCCGCGAGGCGGGTGAAGTCACGGAAACCCGACGCGGAGTACTTGATGACTTCCGACTTGGTGACCGTCTCAAGGTCGTCCGCGGTGCCGACGATGTTGTAGGCAATGATGTGCGGCAGGTGAGAGACGATTGCGAGCACCATGTCGTGGTGCTGCGGCGGCATGACGTCGATGTTGGAGCCGCAGGCGGTCCAGAAGGCTGAGAGCTTGTCGAGCGCCGCCTGATCGGTCTCCGGCAGCGGGGTCAGGATGCACCAGCGGTTGCGGAACAGCTCCGCAAAGCCGGCATCCGGACCGGAATGCTCGGTACCAGCGATCGGGTGGCCCGGGATGAAGTGCACGCCTTCAGGCACGTGGGGCTGCATCTGCGCGATCACCGAGGCCTTTGTCGAGCCGACGTCGGTGAGGATAGCGCCGGGCTTGAGAGCGCCGGCGATCTGCTCGGCCACTGCACCTGATGCGCCGACGGGAACGGAGACGATGACGAGGTCCGCGTTCTTCACGGCTTCGGCAGCACTTTGCTCGTAGCGGTCGCCGAGGCCAAGTTCCTCAGCGCGCTTTAGCGTCTCAGCGCTGCGGGTGGAGATGACGATCTCGCCGGCGAGGCCCTCGCGGCGCACGACGCGCGCGATGGAGGAGCCGATCAGGCCAATGCCGATCAGGGCGATGCGTTCAAACATCTTTTCGGTCATTTTTTCAGTCTTTCAGGAATTCCGCGAGTGCGGCGACTACGCCGCGATTGGCTTCTTCGGTGCCTATCGTCATACGCAGCGCGTTGGGAAGGCCGTATGCCGCAACGCGCCTGAGAATATACCCGCGCCGCGCCAGATACTCCTCCGCCGCCTCGGCGGTGTGCTTCCCGTCTTCCAGAAAGTGAATCAGAATGAAGTTGGCAACGCTGGGGGTGACGCGAAGGCCGAGCTTCGTCAGCTCCTCCGTCGTCCAGTTGAGCCACTTCTCGTTGTGAGTGACGCAGAACTCGACGTGTTCGCGATCGAGGATCGCCGCCGTGCCGGCTTCGATCGCCATGGCGTTGACGTTGAACGGATCGCGCACGCGCTCCAGCGCCTCGATGATGTGCGCCGGCGCATAGCACCAGCCGATGCGCGCGCCGCCGAGCCCGTGCACCTTGGAGAAGGTGCGGGTCATCACGACATTTTCATTGGCCGCCACCAGCTCTACTCCTGCCTCGTAATCATTGCGGCGCACGAACTCGGCATAGGCCGCGTCGATCACGAGCAGCACGTTCTTCGGCAGGCCGGCGTGCAGGCGGCGCACCTCGTCGAACGGCATGTAGGTGCCGGTGGGGTTGCTCGGATTGGCGAGGAAGACGATGCGCGTCTTCTCGGTGACGCAGGAGAGGATCGAGTCGACGTTCGCCGTCTCGTTGACCTCCGGCGCGATCACGGGCTTTGCGCCGACCGAGCGGATGTAGATCGGATAGGCCAGGAAGCCGTACTGGCTGTAGATGCCCTCGTCGCCTTCGCCGACATAGATGCGGGTGAGCAGCGCCAGTGCCTCGTCGGAGCCGTTGAAGGCCATGACGTTGGCGACGTTGAGGCCATGCGTCTTCGCGATCGCCTCACGCAGCTTCCGCGATGAACCGTCCGGATAAAGCGCAAGCTTCTCCGTCACCGCCTGTGCGGCCGCGATGGCCTTGGGGGAGGGGCCGAACGGATTTTCGTTGGACGACAGCTTATAGACCTTCGCGACCCCCGCCGGTGCGTGGCTCTTGCCGGGCACGTAGGCGTCGATCTCCATCACGCCGGGGCGTGGTTCAGGGCGAAGCTCGGTGGTCATGGCTGCTATCCAGTTGGAAGGTGTGCTTGCCTCTACCAAGTCTTTGGCGTTGACGCAAAGGTTCAGCGATCCTAAATATGCCGCGTTCCGTGGTGATTTGGCCGGTCGGCTTGCAGCCACGTAAAATAAGTTGCTAAAGGACCGATCGCAGCAATTCCGTTGGGACCGGTCGCGCATACGCCGCCGGTCTTTTCAGTTTCTGGAGTTGTTGCCGTGCCCATCAAGATCCCCGACCAGCTACCCGCCCGCGACGTCCTCGTCAGAGAAGGCGTGCAGGTTATGGACGAGCGCACGGCGCTCCGGCAGGACATCCGTCCGCTGCAGATCGGCCTGCTGAACCTGATGCCGAACAAGATACGCACGGAGACCCAGTTCGCGCGACTCATCGGCGCATCGCCGCTGCAGGTCGAGCTGACGCTGGTGCGCATCGGCAGCCATGCCGCGAAAAACACCCCGGAAGAACACCTGATCGCCTTCTACCAGACCTGGGAAGAGGTCAAAGACCGCAAGTTCGACGGCTTCATCGTCACCGGCGCGCCGGTCGAGAAGCTGCCGTTCGAGGAAGTCTATTACTGGGATGAGCTGAAGCAGATCTTCGACTGGACGACCACCAACGTCCATTCGTCCTTCTTCATCTGCTGGGGCGCGATGGCGGCAGCGTGGCACTTCCACCGCATCCCGAAATACCCGCTGTCGAAGAAGGCGTTCGGCGTGTTCCGCCACCGGAACAACGCGCCCAGCTCGCCGTACCTCACCGGCTTCTCCGATGATTTCGCCATTCCCGTTTCGCGCTGGACCGAGGTGCGCTCGCAGGACATCCGCCAGCACGAAGATCTTCAGCTGCTGATGGAATCGGACATGACAGGCCCGTGCATGGTCGCTGAGGAGATGGGCAACCGGCTCTACATGTTCAACCACATCGAGTACGACTCGACCTCCCTCAAGGAAGAGTACGACCGCGACGTGGGGTTGGGCGTGCCGATCGAGGTCCCGCACGAATACTACCCGAACAACGACCCATCGCGCCCGCCGCTCAATCGCTGGCGCTCGCACGCGCATCTTTTGTTCGGCAACTGGATCAACCAGGTCTATCAGACGACGACGTACGACCTCGCCGAGATCGGCAAGGGACGGGTCAAGGAGACCGTCTGAAACGGCTCTGGACGGGCTTGGCCGGTAGATGAGGAACCCCTTCGGCCGGCTGGCGTTTGGCTCAGCCCGCCAGAAGCCGAAGGAGCCTCATGCCGAACAGCAACAACAAGGTCGATCCCGATCAGGTCCGCGCCGCGGTCGATGCCGTCGTCGCGGAAATGGAAGTCATCGAAAGCTTCGGCAAACTCATCGACCACATCGAAGGGATGAGCGAGCTGGAGGTGAACCGCTTCGGCGTCTGCGTCGTTACGGCCGATGGCGACGTGATCGAGGGCGGCGAGGCCAGCCACCCGTTTCCCATTCAGAGCATCTCGAAAGTCTTCGCGCTGACGATGGCACTGGAGGCGCATGGCGACGACGTCTGGAAGCGCGTCGGGCGCGAGCCGTCTGGCGATCCGTTCAACTCGATTATCGACCTCGAGCGCAAAAAGGGCATCCCGCGCAATCCCTTCATCAACGCTGGAGCGCTCGTCATTGCCGACATGCTGCTCGACCGCGAGAAGCCGCAGCACGAGGATGTCGCGGCGTTCCTGGCCGATCACATTGGCGGGAAGGATTTCGACGTCGATCCCGATGTCTTCGACAAGGAGGCGAAGGGTGGCTACACTAACCGCGCGCTCGCCAACCTCGCCAAGTCGTTCGACAACCTGCATCACGACGTCGAAGACGTGATGAAGCTCTATGTGCGCCAGTGCGCGATCGCGCTCACCTGCCGGCAGCTGGCGCTGGCTGGGCGCTACCTGATGCTGTCCCCTTCCGGACGCAAGAAGAAGATCTCGTTGCAGGAAGCGCATCGTGTCCGCCGTATCAACGCCCTGATGCTGACCTGCGGCCAGTATGACGGGGCAGGGGACTTTGCCTACCGCGTCGGCCTGCCGGCAAAGAGCGGCGTTGGCGGTGGCATTCTTGCAGTCGTGCCTCACGTTGCCTCGATTGCCGTCTGGTCGCCGGGGCTGGACGACAACGGCAACTCGCTGCTCGGCACCATCGCGCTGGAGCGGCTTTCGGAACGACTGGGCTGGTCGGTTTTCGGTTCGGTGCCGCAAGTCGGCGCCTAGCCGCGCTGCAGCTTCTGCCACCGTTTAACGGCGCGCTCGCGCCTTATTCGCGACAGGCGCTGCAGCCAGAAGATGCCGTCGAGCTGGTCGATCTCGTGCTGCAGGCAAGTGGCAAGGAAGCCGGCCGCCTCTTCGGTTTTTTCTTCGCCGAGGAGCGTCTGGTAGCGGACCTTGACCCGGTCCGGCCGCTCGAGCTCGTCGGTGACTCCCGGCATCGACACGCTGCCTTCGGTGTGGCGCTGCAGCGTCTCGGATGCTTCCTCGATCCCCGGGTTCACATAGACCCGCACGCCATCCTCCGGCGACAGCTCGATCACCGTGATGCGTTTCAAGACGCCGATATGCGGACCGGTGATGCCTACGCCGGGTGCGGCCCGCATCGTGTCGAGAAGATCATCGGCAAGCTGGCGCAGTTCCTCATCGAAGGTCTCGACCGGCGTGCATGGCGTGCGCAGGGCCACGTCCGGGTATTTCACGATCGGCCTGACGGTCATGCGTCGCCTTTTCCAACTGCCTGACGTGCCGCGGCGCCGGTTGCGCCCTGCGGCGAGAGCACCGGAACGAAGACGCGGCGCGAAGCGCGCGCCGAGACCGGCACGCCCTGATAGACGCGCTTCTGCGCCTCGACAACCAGCACGCCGGCGAAGATGGGCCAAAAGCGGCGGCCGGCGCCTTCGAACATGCCATGCATGCGCATCATCCAGCGCTTCTTGGAGGGCGGGAAGTGCAGCGCGTCGGCCCATGGGCCCGGCGTGAAGTTGGCCTCGCGCAGGAGCGCGTTCAGCTGGGCGCGGGAAAAAGGCCGGCCGGTGCCGAAGGGCGTGTGCTCGAAGCGGGCCCAGACGCCCCGGCGGTTGGGCGTGACGATGACGAGTCGTCCGCCCGGCGCCAGCACGCGCCAGGCCTCCATCAGCGTCTCGCGCGGATTTTCCGCATGCTCCAGCGCATGCACCATCAGGATGCGGTCGATCGACGAATCGTAGAGGGGCAGCTCTTCTTCGAACACCAGCGCGGTGGCCGAGGGGCCATTGGCCGGCCAGTTCACCGCGCCCTGGCTCGCCGGCATCAGGGCCAGCACCCGCTCGGTCCCTTCGCGCAACCGGTCGAGCCATGGCAGCGCGTAGCCGAGGCCAACTAGGCGCTCGTTCGGTATCTTGGCCCAGACCTGCTCGATGGCGCGTGCGATCGAGTGCTCGGCAAGGTGGCCCAGCGTCGAATTGTAGAACGATCGCAGTTCGATGATGTCGGACAGCATGGTCAAACCGTAGCGAGCGTCGCGAGGCGCTGCAAGGCGACGTCGCCGCGTGACAAGGCAAGACGACGCACATACATTCCACCGGCGAATGAGGGAGTGCGCAAATGGCTGTCGATGTCGAACTGTTCATGTGTCTGTCGGATAATTTTGGGGCGCTGGTGCGCGACCGCGAGACCGGGACCGTCATGCTGATCGATGCTCCGGAGGAGCGGCCGATCAGCGAGGCCGTCGAGCGGACCGGCTGGACGCCGAGCCTGCTGCTCACCACCCATCATCATTCCGACCACGTCCAGGCCAACCTTGCGCTCAAGCAGCGCTACGGTCTGAAGATTTATGGCCCGGCAGCCGAAGCGGCAAAGATCCCCGGCATCGACGAGACGGTGGCGGAGGGCTCAAAGATCCAGTTCGGCAGCCAGACCATCGAAACGATCGAGACGCCGGGTCATACGGCCGGCCATGTCTCCTACTGGCTCAGGGACGCGAAGGTCGCGTTCACCGCCGACACGCTGTTTGCGCTGGGCTGCGGCCGCCTGTTCGAGGGAACGCCGGCGACCATGCACGCCTCGCTGCAGAAGCTCGCGGCGCTACCGGCCGACACCGTTGTCTATTGCGGCCACGAATACACGCTGTCGAACGCGCGCTTCGCGGTCACCATCGACCCCACCAACGCCGCTCTGCAGGAACGAGCTCGCAAGATCGAGGAGATGCGCGCGGATGGGCGCCCGACGCTACCGACGACGATTGGCGAGGAGCTGGCAACCAATCCGTTCCTGCGCCCGCATGATCCGGCGATTCGCCGCAACCTCGGCATGGAGAACGCGAGCGACGTGGAGGTGTTCGCGGAAATCCGCAAGCGCAAGGACAACTTCTGACGCGGGTCAGAGCAGGACGGCGAGGGTGATCGCCAGCTGCGCAAAATAGTAGAGGATCCAGACCGCCGGCCCCGCCCATTCGCGATGCTGTGAGGCCGGCGCGAACAGGAACTTCTGCGCGGCAAGGATGAAGTCGGAAGCGACGAACAGCACGGCGCCGCCGATGACCAGCGGTGCCGGTACGGTGGCCGCCGCGATCAGCATCGCCATGATCGCCGGGGTGTAGACGGCGATAGGCAGGCGCAACGGGGGCGCCACCGCCAGCAGCAGGCGCCGCAGCAGCCAGAGAGCCGCAGCAAGGGCGACCGCCACCACCCCCAGCCGCCACGGCTCCTGCGCGATGAGCAGGAGGTCAGATCCCAGCTGCCAGAACAGCGCGACATAGGCGAGGTGGGCGAGGAGAAAACTCGCGAGCCCGAGCAGGAACGGCTTCTCCCCTTCCTGCGCGAGAAACGCGTCGCCGGCGGCGCTGAGGACCAGCGCCACGAAGAGCAGCAGCGGACCCTTCTCGAGCAGCGCCAGCAGGGCAAGCAGCGCGATCGATCCCGCCTTGGCAACCGTGCGACGCCAGGAAGGCGGCTGCGCCTGCTTGAGGAAGTAGAAGAACGACGCCCCGGCCGAGAAGATCAGCGTGCCGTTTGCAAGCGATTCGATCCCGCCGGGGAAGGGCATCATTCTGCAGGTTCCTTGCGGCCGAACAGCATGGTCTTGGCCGCTAGTACGGCTCCGGCTGTGATCAGCACGCAGGCGGCGAGAATGTAGAAACTTGGCTCAGCCGCGCCGGCCACGATCAGCACCAGCGTCGAGAGGAGCGGGGCGGCATAGCTCGCCGCTCCCAGCACCTGGATGTTACCGCGCTTAACGCCGTGGTCCCAGGCGTAGAACGCCGCACCCACCGGCATCAGGCCAAGGCCGACCACGGCCAGCCACTGGCCGGTGTCCTGCGGCCAGACGGTCTCCTCCAGCAACAGATGGCAGATGAGGGACAGAATGGCGGTGGCGGCGCAGAACCAGGTGACGACGCTGGTCGGCACCGAGGGGAAGCGCCGCGACAGGAGCGAGTAGCTCGACCATGTGACGGCGCAGACGGCGGCCATCATATAGCCGAACGAGTATTGCGGGTCGAAGGAGAGCGTGCCGCCGCGCGTGACGATCAGGAACGCGCCGGCAAGCCCCAGTGCCGCCCCCGCGACATGAAACCAGCGCAGCTTCTCGCCAGGCAGCAGCGCGGAGCCGACAACGATCAGCAACGGCCAGAGATAGGCGATGAGGCTCGCTTCCACGGCCGGCGCGTTGCGGAGCGCGGTGTAGTAGAAATAGTGGTAGCCGAAGAGGCCGGCGATGCCGATCACCCAGACCACTGGCGGGATCGGATCGTGCTTCGCGGCAGGCGTCATGGCGCGCATCACCAGTCCCACCGCCGTGCCGATCGCGAAGGTGATTGCCGAGAGCTGGAACGGGGGAACGCTTCCGGACGCCGCTGTCAGAAGCGCCAGCAACGCCCACATGATGACGGCGGAAAATCCGATAAGCGTGGCGCGTGCCAAGTTCCCCTCCATTGCACTTCGATGTGGCGGAAGGGTTAGCCGGTGCCGCAGGGGACGGCAAGCGGCGCATTGCGCGAATCAGCGGGCGGCGACGCGGGTGGCTGTAATGCGCAGCGTGCCGATCTGGGTGCCGACCCTTGCGTCGATCGGGGCAAAGAAGCCGGTCGAACCGAGCGGTGCGAAGGTGATGCTCATGCGCCCTTGCGTGCGCATGTACTCGATCTGCTTGCGGCCCTGGCGATAGCCAGAGACAGGGGTGAAGCGTGCGGCACAGGTGACGGTGCCGTTCTCGGACAAGTTCGGCCCACCGAGCGCAAGATCGCCGCGTAGCTCGCCGTCGAAGAAGCTGATGGTGCGGTTGCAAACCTTGGCCGGATCGCTGGTGCGGATCAGGGTTGCCGAGAGAGGATCGAGCGCGCGGGCAAGATGCGCGTTGGAAACCTCGACCCAGGTCCGACCTTTCCGCGGCTCCGGCCTGTTCTCGTAGCTCGCGACCCTGCCTTTCGCGTATCGGATGGCGGTGACGCTGTGCTTCTTGCCGGACTTGTACTCTGACGAAAAATGCCTGGGCTCGACGCCGTCGCGGCGGATCGTGCCCTCGACGCGGGCCGTTCCGGTTGTCCTGGCAAACAGCCGCGCGATTCCCGCGCTCGACAGCTGGCCGTCGATCCTGAACGCCTTGTCGGAGAAGTTTGAGACAAAGGTCGCCTTGCCCACAGGCATGCCGAGCAGGGTGATCGAGTAGTCGGCGTGGAACGACTGCGCCCGCGCCGCCGCCGGAGCGGCAAGCAGAAGAAGCAGCGACAGGACTTTTACAAGCGGCTTCATCAGAAACGCTTGCTGGGGAAATCCGGCGATAGTATGAAGTGCCACGGCCGTGCCTGAGGCAGCTTGCGCTTGACCCGAGCGCCATTTGCCACTATGGAACGGCGACTTTTTCCAGGAGGCCGCCTGTAATTGCCCGCGCGCCGTGCGTAGACGCTACGGCAGTTGGTGTTGGTCGGCAACGAAACGAAGGTAAGTAACATGTCCCGCGCTTGCGAACTCACCGGCAAGGCTGTGCTGACTGGCAACAATGTGAGCCACGCCAACAACAAGACCCGTCGCCGCTTCCTGCCGAACCTGTGCGACGTCACCCTGCAGTCCGAGGTCCTGGGCCAGAGCGTCCGTCTGCGTATTTCGGCCAACGCCCTGCGTTCGGTCGAGCACCGCGGTGGTCTCGACGCGTTCCTGCTCAAGGCTGACACGAACGATCTGTCGCAGCGCGCTCGCCTGCTGAAGAAGCAGATCTCGAAGAAGCTCGCCGAGCAGGCTGTGTAAGCAGTCCTTAGCGACTACTGATTTTCCTTTGCGGCGGGCCTTTGTGCCCGCCGACTGGTTCCATCTCCCAGGATAAAAAAATGACTTCTACCGATAAGGTCTGGCCCTTCGTGGCCGCGATGGCTGCTGTCGTTGCAGCCTCCAACTTCCTCGTCCAGTTCCCTTTCGAGCATCTCGGCCTGCAGGACATCCTGACCTGGGGCGCGTTTACCTATCCGCTCGCCTTCCTGGTCAACGACCTCACCAATCGCCGATTTGGCCCGCGCTCCGCCCGGCTGGTGGTCTATACCGGCTTTGCGATTGCGGTGGTGATCTCGATCTTCCTTGCCACCCCACGCATTGCGATCGCCTCCGGCAGCGCCTTCCTGATGGCGCAGCTGCTCGACGTCGTGGTGTTCGACCGCCTGCGCCGCCTCCGCTGGTGGATTGCGCCGCTCTCGGGCGCGCTACTCGGCTCGTGCATCGACACGGTGCTGTTCTTCTCGGTCGCTTTCGCTGACAGCTGGTCGGTCCTCGATACCGCCTTCGGCCTCGAAGACGGCTCGCTCGGGTTTCGCGTACCGTTCTTCTTCGGTACCGAGGTGCCGCTGTGGATGTCGCTCGCCTTCGGTGACTTCTGCGTGAAGATCGTACAGTCGATCGTGATGCTGGTGCCCTACGGCGCGCTGCTGAACATCATCCGTCCGGTTCGCGCCTGACCGATCAGCGCAGCTCGAGCAGTCTTTCCAGATAGTTCCGCTCAACCTCCGGGCTGAGCGCGTTGCCCAGCCTGCGGCGGATCTCTTCAAGAATCTGCCGCGCGCGCTGGGCGTCGATCTCGTCCGGCACCTGCACCGAGCGGCCGAAATCCGGTCCGGTCGTGGCGCGCGGACGCCCCAGCGGGTCGCGATCAGAGCTCTGCTGGCGCGTCCCCTGCTGACCCGGGCCATCCTGGCCTTCGCCCTCCATGGCCTGAAGCTGCTGCATCATGTCCTGTGCGCCGCGGCGCAGGGCTTCCAAAGCCTGTCCCTGCTCGGTGACGGCTTCCTCTCCCTGGCCTTCGCCAAGCGCACCCTCTGCGCGGCCCATTGCTTCGCCGGCCTCGCCAAAGCCCTCTCGGGGCTCAAGACCAAATCCCTTCAGCGCCTCCTGCAGCTCCTGCAGGTCCTGCTGCAGCTGGCCCTGCTGTTGCTGAAGCTGACGCATCGCCTCCTCGAACTCTTCGGGCGTCATCTGCTGCTCGCCCTGCTGCTGCTGGTCGAGGCGGAAGGTCTCGTTCATCGTCTCCTGCTGGCGGCGCATGATGTCGCCCAGCTTATTCATCTGCTGCTGCATTTCGCTCTGCTCGCCGCCAGGCTGCTGCTGTGGACGGGCGGTCTGCAGGTTGTTCATCATGTCCTGAAGCTGCTGCAAAAGGTCCATCGCCTGGTCGCGCGAGCCGGAGCGGGCAAGGTTTTCGATCTGGTCGAGCATGCGCTCGAGATCGCCGGGGCGCATTTCCTGCATGTTGCCCGGCATCTGCATCGCCATGTTCGGGTCGCGCGCGGCACGCTCGGCAAGTTCGCGCAGGAACTCGCGCATCGCCTCGCGCAGCTCCGCCATCAGCTGCTCCACCTCCTCGTCGCTGGCGCCGTTTTCCAGCGCCTGCTTGAGGGCTTCCTGCGCCTGCTTGAGCCGCCGCTCGGCCGCCGACAGCGCGCCGTCCTCGATCACCAGCGCCATTTCCCACAGATAGTCGGCAACGTCGCGCAGGGCGTCCTCGGTCGCCGCGTATTTCAGGCGCGAGCGGGCGGTCATGATGCCGAGATAGTGGGAGAGGTTCTTGATCGTGTCCTCCGGCCGCACCGTGATCGCGTCCATCAGCGCGAGCACGTAAGGCTTGGAGTTGGCGTCGAGGGCGAGCAAGCGCCGCTGTTCGACCAGGGCTTTCGCCAAGGGATTGGCGAACGGGCGCTCGGGCAGGACAATCGTCTTCGTCTCGCTCTGCGACTTCTGGCCGGCGCTGTCCTCGACCTCGAGCGTGAGGTTCACCGTCGTGCCGGCCCAGGGATGCTCGCTGAGGTCCCTTGAGGTGCGGGCGGACTTGCCGTCGCCCGTGCGGCGCGGCAGCGTCAGAGGCATTTCTGGAGCCTCGTAAAGCGGTATCGCTTCCGGCGCCTGCTCTTCCGCGAATTCGATGACCGCGCGGGCGGCCTTGGGGCCGTAATCGTCCTCGATCTCGTAGGTAAGTTCGAGCGCGCCATTGAGCGCGCGCTTCGGCTCGTCGACGAAGCGGATGACGGGTGCTGCGTCGGGAATGATCGCGAAGGCCCAGCGCTCCAGCTCCGAGCCGCCGGAGCGGAGGGTGAGCATGCCGTCGTCGCTGAGGACGCCGGAAAACTGCTTCGATGATGCGCGGGATACAGGAGTAGTCGCTGGTTGCGCGGGCTGGTCCGTTGCCTCTTCCTGCGGCACCGCCGTCTCTGCGCCTGTGTGAGCGTCGAGCCAGGTCAACGTCTCCTCGCCCGTGCCTCCCGCAACCCGAACGGCGACGGTGCTGCCCGTCGGCACCTGGAAAACCGGTGCATCCTCGCCCGCCTTCTGCGCGGTGAGGAACAGCGGCGGCTTGCCAGTGTAGGCGGGCGGTGTCACCCAGGCATCGATGCGCACCGGCACCCGCTCGGCAAGGGCGTGGCTGCGGAAGGCGTCGGTGAGATTGCCGCCGAGCGGGCCCGAGGAGAAGGCAAAGGCGATGAAGAGGAGGAGCGGGGCGATTGCCCGCAGCGCCCAAGGATCGCGCTCCGGCACGCGCGGGCGCGGCAGATCGCCGGCAAGGTTGTCGAGGCGCTCGGCCATGCGCCGCTGGTGCTCGCGCCACAGCGCCTGCGCAAACGGCCCCTGCGAGGCTGGAGAGAGCGTGTCGCTCTGGGTCAGGACCGGCGCGTGCTCCAGCCGGTTGGCTGCCTCGATGCGCCGGTCGATCTCCGCAGGCGAGGGCATCCGAAAGGAGCGGAGGGGAAACAGTGCCGCAAGCGTGGCGATCGCAAAAAGCGCAACCAGGCCAAGGCGCGCCCAGTCGGGCACGATGCGGAAGACGCCGAACCATGACAGGCTGATGTAAAGGCTGACGGTAACGAGGAGGGGAAGGACCAGCGGCCAGCCGCGTTCCACCACCATCGCTGCCCAGACGGCGCCGCGCGTGCGGGCGAGCCTGCGCGGCAGCAGGTCAGTGCGATGGGTGGTTTCGCGTCCGGCCATCCGCTCCCTTCAGGCGCGCCTTCGCGCCGTCCTTCCTTCGAGAATAGCAGCAAACGCGGCGAAGGCGAGGCGAGCGCGAAATCGTGATGCCTTCGCTACAGCCAGTCCGGCACCGAATCGAGGCCGATCAGATCCTCATAGGTCTGGCGCGGGCGCACGACGTGGTAGCGGTCGCCGTCGACCAGAACCTCGGGAACCAAAAGCCGCGAATTGTAGGTGCAGGCCTGCACGGCGCCATAGGCGCCGGCCGTGCGCACGGCGATCAGGTCGCCGGGAGCAAGGCGCGGCAGGTTGCGGTCCTGACCGAGGAAGTCGCCGGTCTCGCAGACCGGACCCACCACGTCGACGGTCAGGCGCGGCGCGTCCATAGGGGCTTCCCTGACCGGCACGATGTCGTGGAAGGCCTCGTAGAGAGTCGGACGAATCAGATCATTCATCGCCGCATCGACGATCAGGAAGTTCTTGGCCGCGCCTTCCTTGAGGAAGATGACTTCCGAGACGAGGATGCCGGCATTGCCGACGATCATGCGGCCCGGCTCGAAGATCACGTCAACGCCAAGCGGCTTGAGGTGCTTGCTGACGATCTTGGAATAATCGTCCGGCACCGGAGGTGGCGCATTGTCGGTGCGGTAGGGGATGCCGAGACCACCGCCCGCATCGACGTGGCGGACGTCGTGGCCATCCTCACGCAACGTGCGGGTAAGCTCGGCCAGCAGCGCGAAGGCGTCGTCGAACGGCTGCATGTCGGTGATCTGGCTGCCGATATGCATGTCGATGCCGGCGACCCTGAGGCCCGGGAGAGACGCGGCCTTGGCATAGGCCGCGCGCGCGTCCTTCCACGAAATGCCGAACTTGTTCTCGGCCTTGCCCGTCGAGATCTTGGCGTGGGTCTTGGCATCGACGTCCGGGTTGATGCGCAGCGACACGCGCGCCTCGCGGCCAGCGGCAACCGCGCGGGCGGACAGCGCCTCGAGCTCCGGGAGCGACTCGACGTTGAAGCAGTGGATGCCTTCGGCGATCGCGAAGTCCATCTCGCGCGCCTTCTTGCCGACGCCCGAGAAGACGACCTTGCTGGCCGGGATGCCGGCGGCAAGCGCGCGGCGCAACTCGCCCTCGGAGACCACGTCCGCGCCGGCGCCGAGCTTGGCGAGCGTGCGGATCACCGCCTGGTTGGAATTCGCCTTCATCGCGTAGCAGACGAGGGCGTTGAGGTCAGAGAATGCCTGCGCGAACACGTTGTAGTGACGCGTCAGGGTGGCGGTCGAGTAGATGTAGAACGGCGTGCCGACAGCTTCGGCGATGGCCGGCACGGGCACGTCCTCGGCGTGAAGCACGCCGTTGCGGTAGTTGAAATGGTCCACGGGAGTGGGTCCTAGATCAGGCGGTCAAGAATGAAGGGCTTGTCGGTTTCCGGACGCGGGCGAGCCGGGGGAACCGGCTCCTTGTTCTGCTCGGCTTCCTTGCGCAGGCGCTCGGATGCCTCGTAGGGCGTCTCAAGCTGGCTCGGGCGCCGGCCGCAGGCCGTGACTGCCGTTGCCACGGCAACAAGCACCAGTGTCGTCCTGATCAGATGTCCCGCGCGCATGAGCCCGTCCGTCCCGATTATGTCCTGAAGCCTTCTAGCGAAGTTTTCAGCGCCTTGCACCCCGTTTCAGGCGTGCGCGCCAGTAACGGATCTGCTTGCGGACCTGCGCCGGGGCCGTGCCGCCGAATGAAGCGCGGCTCTTGACCGAGGCGTTGACCGAGAGCACCCCGAAGACGGCGTCGGTGATGCGCTCGTCAATGGCCTTGAGGTCGTCCAGCGACAGCTTCTCGAGCGGAACCTTCTTCTGCTCGGCGAGTGCCACGGCACGGCCGGTGACATGGTGTGCCTCGCGGAACGGCAGGCCGGCCTCGCGCACCAGCCAGTCGGCGAGGTCGGTCGCGGTCGAGTAGCCCGAGCCAGCCGCCTTCTTCATGGCGGCCTCGTTGACCGTCATGTCGGTGACCATACCGGTCATCGCCGCGATCATCAGGTCGAGCGTCTCCGCGGCGTCGAACACCGCTTCCTTGTCTTCCTGCATGTCCTTGGAATAGGCGAGCGGCAGGCCCTTCATCACCGTCAGCAGGCCGATCAGGTGGCCGTTGATGCGGCCGGTCTTGGCGCGCACCAGCTCGGCCGCATCCGGGTTCTTCTTCTGCGGCATGATCGAGGAGCCGGTCGAGAACTGGTCCGACAGGCGGATGAAGCCGAACTGCGGCGTCGACCAGATGACGATCTCTTCGGCAAGGCGCGACAGGTGGGTGGCGCAGATCGAGGCCAGCGACAGAAATTCAAGCGCGAAGTCGCGATCGGAGACGCTGTCGATCGAGTTGCGGGTCGGCTCGCGGAAGCCGAGCGCCTTTGCCGTCATGTGGCGGTCGATCGGGAAGCCGGTGCCGGCAAGCGCAGCGGCGCCGAGCGGCGACTCATCCATGCGCTCGATCGCATCGCGGACGCGCGACAGATCACGCGCGAACATCTCGACATAGGCCATGCAGTGGTGGCCGAAGGTCACCGGCTGCGCGGTCTGCAGATGCGTGAAGCCCGGCATGACGGTCGCGGCATGCGTCTCTGCCTTGTCGAGGAACGCGCCGATCAGGGCGACGAGCGCGCCCTCGACGCGCTGCAGCTCTTCCTTGACCCAGAGGCGGAAGTCGACGGCAACCTGGTCGTTACGCGAACGGGCGGTGTGCAGGCGACCGGCCGACGGGCCGATCAGCTCGGCGAGCCGCGCCTCGACGTTCATGTGAATGTCCTCGAGCCGGGTCGAGAACTCGAACTTGCCGCTCTCGATCTCCGACAAAATCGTGTTCAGCCCGTGAGCGATCTTTTCTTGATCTTCCTTCGAAATGATGCCGGTTTCGGCCAGCATTTCGGAGTGAGCAATGGAACCGCGGATGTCCTGGGCGTAGAGCTTCTTGTCGAACGAGATCGAGGCGTTGATCGCCTCCATGATCGCGGCCGGTCCCGAGGCAAAACGTCCGCCCCACATCTGGTTGCTGGTCTTGTTCTCGTTCATCGTGCTAACCCGGACCCCGGAAAGTGACTGGACTGATGGAATGGCAAACGGAAAGTTTCATTTGCCGACGGGCCGCCTGATCGTAGTCGCCGTCGTGGCCGGCATGATCGCAGGCGCCCTCGGCGTATACGTGATGGGCGGCAGTTCTGGCAACAACGCAGCGCAGGTCGCGGCCGATGAAACATCAATGACCGTCGAGGAAAAGTCCTGTGCGGCAAAGCAGGAACGCGCCAACGCGGTCGACGGCGCGGCGCGCGGCGAGGTCGCCGCGATGATGGGGGCAAAGCCTCCGCGGCCGTTGCAGGACCTCAAGTTCAACTCTCCGGAAGGCAAGCCGATGAGCGTTGCCGATCTTTCCGGCAAGATGGTGCTCATGAACCTTTGGGCTACCTGGTGCGCCCCGTGCCGCCAGGAAATGCCGGCGCTGAACCAGCTGCAGCAGGAACTCGGCGGAGAGACGTTTGAGGTTGTGGCAGTCAATGTCGACACCGGCGGCGACGAGAAGCCCAAGGCCTTCCTCGAAGAAACCGGCGTTCACGCGCTAGGCTATTACCGGGACTCCACCCTTGGCCTCTTCAACGACCTCAAGCGCAAGGGCCTCGCCATGGGCCTGCCGGTGACGCTGCTGATCGATGAGGACGGCTGCATGCTCGCCGCGATGAATGGCCCGGCCGAGTGGGCAAGCGAGGATGCCAAGAGGCTGATCGGGGCGGCGCGGTAGCCTAGCCGCTTCGCTTGGGATTGCCGCTGGGGAAGGTGTCTCAATAACTGCATATTTACGAATGTATTGCGACCGTCCTTCTTGGGGACCCGTGTCCTCCCGGAAGAGAGGCGAGAATGCTGTCGCGGTTTTACGGCGTGTCACCGAGAGCCTGGCGCCGTGTGTTGATGTGGACGGCCCTGGGACCACTGATCTGTGCCGCGATCTGCGTGGTGTTCGTCTGGTTCAACTTCCGGGATCTTCCGCCCGGGGATCTCCGGCGGGTTATAATCACCGCTTTCATCCTGCCGCTGATCATCGCCGCGCCGCTGTTCTTCCTTCACTCGCTGAAGCTGCGTGAACTCGCGATCGCCAATCACAAGCTCAACGATCTGGCTTCGCCGATAGCCTGACCGGTTGCCTCAATCGGCGCACCTTCCAGGCGCGCGTTGAGAAGTGGCTGCACGGCTCAGCGGAAGGCGCGTTCCTGATCATGGACGCGGACTACTTCAAGGCGATCAACGATACTTACGGGCATGAACGCGGGGATGAGGCGCTCAGGGTGATTGCCTCGGCGATCCGCTCGGTCGTGCGGCCGGAGGACATTTGCGGACGTATTGGTGGCGAGGAGTTTGGCGTCTACCTGCCGACCGCCACGGTTCCTCTTGCGGTCGAACTTGCGGAAAGGCTCCGTGCAGCCGTCTCCGCGGCTACATTCGTGCCGTACCATGGTGCGGAGAACTTGCGGCTGACGATGAGTGTCGGCTGCGCGGTCCATTCCCGCGCAACGACCTATGCCGAACTGTTCGCTGTGGCGGACGACGAGCTCTACGTCGCCAAGGAACAGGGCCGCGACCGGGTGCGTGTCGCCACGCTTGAGGAAGGCTTTGAGGCACGGGCGATGCCGCGCCTGCGGCAGGCGAACCAGAACCGCCCGCCGCGCTGACGGCGCAGCTTAGCGCGTCGGAACCGGGTGCTCGCCGCGGTAGTCGTAGAAGCCGCGACCGGTCTTGCGGCCGAGCCAGCCGGCCTCGACATATTTCACCAGCAGCGGGCAGGGGCGATACTTGGAGTCTGCGAGCCCCTCATAGAGCACCTGCATGATCGACAGGCAGGTATCAAGGCCGATGAAGTCGGCGAGCTGCAGCGGGCCCATCGGGTGGTTCGCGCCAAGCTTCATCGCCGTGTCGATCGCCTCGACGGTGCCGACGCCCTCATAAAGCGTGTAGATCGCCTCGTTGATCATCGGCAGCAGGATGCGGTTGACGATGAAGGCCGGGAAGTCCTCCGCCACCGTCATCGTCTTTTCGAGGCGGGTGACGTATTCCTTGGCGGTCTCGAAGGTGCTCTCCTCGGTGGCGATGCCGCGGATGACCTCGACCAGCTTCATGACCGGGACCGGGTTCATGAAGTGGATGCCGATGAAGCGCTCCGGACGATCGGTCTGCGCGGCAAGGCGCGTGATCGAGATCGAGGAGGTGTTGGTAGCCAGGATCGCTTCCGGGTTCAGGATCGGGCAGAGCTGCGCGAAGATCTTGCGCTTGATGGTCTCGTCTTCGGTCGCAGCCTCGATGACGAGGTCGCAATCGGCGAGGTCATTGAGTTCCGGCGCACCGATGATGCGCGACAGCGCGCCCTGGCGGACGCTCTCCTCCATCTTGCCGGACGATACCTGGCGAGCCATGTTGCCGCTGATCGTGGCAATGCCTGCTTCGATCCGCTCGGCCGAAATGTCGTAGAGCTTCACAGTGTAGCCGGCCACCGCCGACACATGTGCAATGCCGCCACCCATCTGACCTGCGCCAATGATACCAATCGTTGCGATCTTGCCCGTCATCGTGATGATCCCGTCGTACGCCGTTCACCGGCCCGTATGTGTGTCAGATGAAAAAGGGCGGGGCGACAAATGTCTACCCCGCCCTTGAGTTCATTAGCATGAGTAGCCGAAGGCTACCATGTCCGCTCAGAGCGCCTTTTCAAGCTCCGGCAGGATGGTGAAGAGGTCACCGACGAGGCCGTAGTCTGCGACCTGGAAGATCGGCGCTTCCTCGTCTTTGTTGATGGCGACGATGACCTTCGAGTCCTTCATGCCGGCGAGGTGCTGGATGGCACCCGAAATGCCGACGGCGATGTAGAGCTCAGGCGCGACGACCTTGCCGGTCTGGCCGACCTGCCAGTCGTTCGGGGCGTATCCCGCGTCGACCGCGGCGCGCGATGCGCCAACGGCAGCGCCGAGCTTGTCGGCAACCGGCAGGATCACTTCCTGGAACTTTTCGGCAGAACCCAGGGCGCGGCCGCCCGAGATGATGATCTTGGCCGAGGTCAGCTCCGGACGGTCGCTCTCCGACAGCTTGTTCTCGACGAAGGTCGAAACGCCCGGGTTGGCGGCAGCCGCAACCGTCTCGATCGCAGCCGAACCACCTTCGCCAGCGGCCGAGAAGGACGCGGTGCGAACGGTGATGACCTTCTTGGCGTCGCTCGACTGCACCGTCTGGATCGCGTTGCCGGCATAGATCGGGCGCTTGAAGGTGTCGGCCGAGACGACCTCGATGATTTCCGAGATCTGCATGACATCGAGCAGGGCTGCAACGCGCGGCAGCACGTTCTTGCCGGTAGTGGTAGCCGGAGCGACGATAGCGTCGTAGCTGCCAGCAAGCGAGACGACCAGGGCCGCCGTCGGCTCGGCAAGACGCTCGGCGAGCTCGTCGGCATCGGCGAGCAGGACCTTGCGCACACCGGCAAGCTTGGCAGCGGCATCGGCGACAGCCTGCGCGCCCTTGCCGGCGACAAGGACGTCAACGTCCGAACCGATCTGCGAGGCAGCCGTCAGCGCTTTCGCGGTCTGGTCGGAAAGGGTGGCGTTGTCGTGTTCGGCAACGAGAAGAATGGCCATGGTAAAACTCCCTTTCCCGAAATCAGATGACGCCAGCGGACTTGAGCGAAGCGACGAGCTCGGCGACGTCCTTGACCTTGACGCCCGCCTTGCGGCCGCCCGGCTCCTCGGTCTTCAGAACTTTCAGGCGCGGGGCAACGTCGACGCCGAAGTCGGCCGCGGTCTTTTCGTCGAGCGGCTTCTTCTTCGCCTTCATGATGTTCGGCAGCGAGGCATAACGCGGCTGGTTGAGGCGAAGGTCGGTGGTGACGATCGCCGGCAGCTTGATGTCGACAACCTGCAGGCCGCCGTCGACCTCGCGGGTGACCTTGGCAGAGCCTTCGCCGAGTTCGACCTTGGAGGCAAACGTGCCCTGGCCCCAGCCGAGGAGGGCTGCCAGCATCTGGCCGGTCTGGTTGGCGTCGTCGTCGATCGCCTGCTTGCCGAGGATGACAAGCTGCGGGCCTTCGGCCTCGACCACGCCCTTGAGGATCTTTGCAACCGCCAGCGGCTCGACCACATCGTCGACCTTGACGAGGATGCCGCGGTCGGCACCCATTGCCAGCGCCGTACGGATCGTCTCGGCAGCCTGAGCCGGGCCGATCGACACGACGACGATCTCCTCGACCTTGCCGGCTTCCTTCAGACGGATTGCTTCCTCGACGGCGATTTCGTCGAACGGGTTCATCGACATCTTGACGTTGGCAAGCTCGACGCCAGAGCCGTCCGACTTCACACGGATCTTAACGTTGTAGTCTACGACCCGCTTGACTGGGACTAGTACTTTCATGGGTAAGAAACCTCTCCGAGAAACTCGTCAGGGACTGGCTAACAGCCGCTGAAGCTGCTTGCTTGCCGGAAAACGACATGGGTAGGGCTGTAGTCATCCGGCTTACAGCCGTCAATACAAACGGTAGGATCAAACCGTTTGAAAGGGGGTGACCTAATGGCGCCCCCAGGGTGAACGGACCTCCGCCTCGGGGCTGGCAGGACGCTCGACCTCGACCGCGCGCGGCGTGACGATGACCTCGTCGGCGATCGGGATCGGGCGTCGGCGCAGGATCAGCACCAGCACGGCGCCGGCGATGATGCCGCCGACATGCGCCGCCCAGGAAATGCTCTCGTCGCCGCCGATGAAGATCATTGCGAACTGGAAAGCGATCCACAAAGCAAGCAGGATCCAGGCGGGAAGCCTGAGCGGGATACGGCCGAGCGCCAGCACCCAGACCTTCACCCGCGGATGCAGGATCAGGTAGGCCGCGACGATGCCGGCGATGGCGCCCGAAGCGCCGATCAGAGGTGCCTCCGAATCCGGCGCGATCAGCCCGTGCATCAGTGCGCCCGCGGCAGCACAGGCAAAGTAAAAGATCAGGTAGCGGAAGTGTCCGAGCGCGTCCTCGACATTGTCGCCGAAGACCCAGAGGAACAGCATGTTGCCGCCGAGATGCCAGATGTCGCCGTGCAGGAAGGAGTAGGTCAGGAACGTCCAGTCGTCGGGGACGATCACCATCTCCGGTGGGCGCTCGGCGATGTCGAAGATGGTCGACGGAATGTAGCCAAAGCCGAAGACCGCGGCGTTGACGAAATCCTCGCTACCGAGCGTGGTCAGAAGGTAGACGATGACGTTGACGGCGATGATCGCCATCGTGACGTACTGGACCCTGATGTAGCGGAACTCGTTGGCGTCATGCAGGGGTATGAACATGCGTTCCGCTCTCCTCCCGCACGCGTAAGCGGGCTACCGGTTCTTCCCGGGCACCCATAGCACGTCGCTGTCCCCATTGTCATTTACGGCGCGCGAGGCGACGAACAGGAAGTCCGAAACGCGGTTCATATATTTGATCGCCTCGGCGCTGACCTTCTCGCCTTCCTTGTGCGAGAGCTCCACCATCAGCCGCTCGGCGCGGCGAGCGACCGTACGGGCAAGGTGAAGCGCGGCCGCGGCCGGCGAGCCGCCGGGCAGGACGAAGCTGCGAAGCGGCTTGATCGGCTTGTTGATGGCGTCGATGTCGGCCTCAAGGCGTTCCACCTGCGAGGCTATGATGCGCAGCGGTTCGTAGCCAAGGTCTTGGCCGGTATCGGGTGTTGCAAGATCGGCACCGAGGTCGAACAGGTCGTTCTGGATGCGCCCGAGCATGGCGTCGAGTTCCGGGTGGCTCTGGGCCGTGTGGATGCGCGCCATGCCGATGCACGCGTTCGCCTCATCGACCGTGCCGTAGGCGGCGATGCGCAGGTCATATTTTGGCCGGCGTTCGCCCGAGCCAAGCGCAGTCGCGCCATCGTCGCCGGTGCGGGTGTAGATCTTGTTCAGGACGACCATGGAGCGAAACCTTTTAGCTATTGCGGGCGAAATAGATCGTCAGCAGCAGGAACACGAGCGCGAAGAACTGCAGAGCGATGCGCGCCTGCATCAGCTTGTTCGAGGTCCGGCCTGACCCGCCGCGCATCATGTTGATGAGACCGCGGATCAGGACGAACACGACCGCGATCATGAAGATGACGGCGATGATGTTGAAAGCTGTGGACACGGGCCTTATTCCTCCTGCGCGGCCGGGAACTGGCTACCGGCAAGGGGCGTTCCCATCCCCACGCTTGCCTTTTGAGGGCTTTCCTTCCCATATTCGCGCCAGCGACACAATCGGCCGGACAGATGCTTCGCTCACTTGCTGTTACGAAACGGATCCTGGGTGACGCTCTCGGGCACTTCAACAACGATGATGGATGGGCATTGGCGAGCCATCTGGCGCTGTCGGCGCTCATGGCCCTGTTTCCATTCCTGATTTTTGCGACGTCCCTGGCAAGCTTTCTGGGCGCGCAGGCCTTTTCCGACACAGCCGTCCACCTCGTTTTCGACACCTGGCCGGACACGATCGCGGAGCCGATCGCGCGGGAAGTGACGAGCGTGCTGACGGTGCCGCGCGGCGACGTGCTGACGATCGGCATCATCGCCGCCGCCTTCTTCGCCTCGAACGGTATCGAGGCGCTGCGGGTCGGGCTCAACCGCGCCTACCGAGTGATCGACACAAGGTCGATCTTCTGGCTGCGCGCGCAGAGCCTTGCCTTCGTCATCATCGCCACCGCCGGGTTTCTGATCGTCTCGTCGCTGCTGGTCGTGGCGCCCATCGCGGTGGATATCGCCCAGCGACATCTGCCGTGGATCCGGCCCTATCTTGGCACCATCACCATCTGGCGCTTCATCATCGCCTCAGTCGTCATCGTGCTGGCGCTGGTGGCTGTGCATCTGTGGCTGCCAGCTGGCCAGCGCAGCCTGCGCGACATCCTGCCGGGGCTGGCGTTCACGCTGATTTCCTGGGTGGTCGGCTCGACGGTGTTTGCCACCTATCTCAGCTACTTCTCTTCCTACGTGACGACCTATGCGGGCCTCGCCTCGATCATGGTCGCGCTGGTCTTTCTCTACATCGTCTCGGCGATCTTCATTCTCGGCGGCGAGCTGAACGCCGCGATCCGGCGCTATCTCGACGCGCGGGCCAAGGTCACGCGGCCGGCCGACTTCTAGGCGCGCGTGGCAAGGCCGACGCCGACGGTCGTGATGACCATGCCGACGAGCTGAATGGGCGAAAGCGTCTCGCCAAACAGCCCCCAGGCGATAACGGCGGTGACAGCCGGGACGAGGTAGAACAGTGAAGCGACCTTGGCCATCTCGCCCTGCCGGATCATCGTCATCAGCAGGAAGATCGCACCGATCGACAGCACCAGCACCAGCCAGGCCATCGCAAAGATCAGCTCGCCGTTGAGGGTGTAGGTGCGGGTCTCGAAGGCGAGGGACCCAACGGCCATCAGCGCGGTTGCGCCGACATACTGCCACAGCGTCGCGGTGACGAGGTCAGCGCTGCCGACGAACTTCTTCTGCCAAATCGTGCCGGCGCTAATGGCAATGGCTGCAGCGACACAGGCGGCAAAGGTGATCGGCGTCACGCCGCCCATTGCGTCGCCAAATTTCGGCGCCAGCACGATGACGATGCCGACGAAGCCGACGGCAAGGCCTGCCCAGTGGCGGGGCATTACCTTTTCCCCGAGGGTCCAGCCGGCCATCACTGCCGTGATCAGCGGCTGCAGGCCAATGATGAGTGCGGAGAGGCCCGCCGGCATGCCGTTGCGGATCGCCCAGAACACGCCGGCAAGATAGGCACCGTGGATCAGCGCTCCCGCAAACGCCGCGTGCATCGCCTGCTTCGGGGTCAACGACTTTGCCCTGAATGTGACGATCAGCAGAGAAAGAATGCCGGCCGCCAGCGCGAACCGTGCCGCAAGAAACGTCAGTGGTTCTGCCCACGGCATTGCGTAGCGTGCGCCGATGAAACCTGTTGCCCATAGCAGCACAAACAGGGGCGGAATAAGTCGAACGGCGCGATTCATGTCGGGGAATGTCCAGGCGGGAAAGAGTGCTATTGATCCAATACCAGCAACGAAAGCAATTAAAATGTAAGAATTACCTCACATGCTCACGCCCTCTTGTGCGGGACACAGCGGGGCTTCCTGATCCGTTTGACGGAAGGATTTGTGATGTTCTTGAAACTCGATGCTTTGAGCCTTTTGCTCGCGATATCGATGGTCGGCATCCTCTCGTTCATCGTGTCGCTGGGGCTCGACGCAATCGTTGGCGAAGACGGTTTTGGTGCTACCGGAAATGCGGTCGTCATCACCGCGGGTTTCTTCTTCTCGATGTTCCTGATGATCCGGTTCGGCTGGAACCTCACTGACAAGAAGTTCGCGGTCGCCTGCGGGCTTGTCGGCGCGTTCCTCTGCCTCACGGCGCTGATGCTGCTCAAGGCCATCGTCAAACGGCTGGGCAATCTCAATCCAGACCGACCATCCGCCTGATATCCTCCGGCGTGAGGCCCGCCTCGCGGAGTGCCGCGAGCCCGGTGTCGCGCCGGCTCTTCGACAACTTTCGTCCGTCGTCTGCCAGCACCAGGTCGTGGTGGAGGTAGACAGGGGCGCTGAAGCCGAGCAGTTCCTGCAGGAGCCGCTGCATCCCGGTTGCATGGAAGAGGTCGCGTCCCCGCACGACATGAGTGATGCCTTGCAGCGCATCGTCAATCACCACCGAGAGGTGATAGCTGGTCGGCACCTCCTTGCGGGCAATGACAACGTCACCCCAGGCCTGAGGATTGGCGCGGATGGTGCCGCTTTCGCCGTCCGGGCCTTCGCCCTGTTCTTCCCACGTGAGCCCCCTGCCGGCATGCCGGGCGGCTTCGTCGATGTTGATGCGCCAGGCATAGGCTTCTCCCTCGGCGACGCGCCGGCGGCGCTCCTTCTCGGACAGATACCGTTCGGCCAGAGGGAACAATGGGACGCCGTCGGGATCGCGCGGCCACGTTTTTCCCTCGGCTTCCGCTTCCGAGATGATCGCGCGTACCTCACCGCGGCTCATGAAGGAGGGGTAGACGAGCCCCGCATCGACCAGTGTCTCCAGCGCACGGGTATAGTCCTCGAAATGTTCGGACTGGCGGCGCACCGGCTCCTCCCAGCGGATGCCGAGCCAGCTGAGGTCGCGGTAGATGCCTTCCTCGAACTCCGGCGTGCAGCGGGTGAGGTCGATGTCCTCGATGCGCAGCAGCAGCCTGCCGTTGCTCGCGCGCGCCAGCCGGTCGTTGAGCAGGGCCGAGTAGGCATGGCCGAGATGGAGCTCGCCATTCGGGCTCGGCGCGAAGCGGAAGACAGGACGTGTCATGAGGCCGGTGTGAAACGGGTTGTGGCTTCCAATGCACGATTGCTACGTTTCCCACGGGCTGCCCGCAAGCCCGGGAGTGAGAAGACATGCGCAGGATCGAAACCGAGGCCGACATTGCCAAGGGGCTGCAAGCCCTTGCCCGGCTCGACCCGAGGCTTCAGCCGGTGATCGCCGAGGCGGGCGAAATCCCGCTGCGCCGTTCGGAAGGCGGATTTGCGGCTATGGTGTCGATCATCGCCGCGCAGCAGATCTCGCGCGCGAGCGCCGACGCAATCCTTGCCCGCTTCACGCGGCTGGTCGACCCGCTTGATGCTGCGACCGTGCTTGCCTGCGGCGAGGAGGCGTTCCGCCAGGCGGGCATGTCGCGGCCGAAGCAAGCAACGCTGATGACGCTGGCGCGCGCAATCGTCGAGGGCGAACTTGATCTCGACACCCTCACCGATCTTTCCGCGGAAGAGGCCAGGGAGCGGCTCACTGCCATCCGCGGCATCGGCCCGTGGACGGCTGATGTGTACCTGCTGATCGCTGCCGGTCATGCCGACGTGTTCCCGGCAGGGGATGTTGCGCTGCAGGGCGCGGTGGCCGATGCTTTGGGGCTCGATGGCCGCCCGACGATCAGGGAGCTAACGGCGATGGCCGAATCATGGTCGCCTTGGCGTTCGGTCGCGGCGCGCCTGTTCTGGGCACACTGGCGCAAATGGCGGGGGCGCGATGCAGCGCCGGTAGTCGAGACAGCAGAAGCGGCTGCAAAATCAAGGTAATGCCCGAGCATTCACTGTGAGATTCTTGCTTCACAATAGTGCAACAGCGGGATTACATTATCTGCATCGTCGAAATACGAGCCCGAGGAGGAACGTTAGTGACGATCGCAGTGTCACCAGACAGCCTGCCGGCACTGGTGCTGAATGCGGACTACCGTCCGCTAAGCTACTACCCCTTGTCGTTGTGGTCCTGGCAGGACGCGATCAAGGCGGTGTTCCTCGACCGCGTCAACATCGTTGCTGAATACGAACACTCTGTCTCGTCGCCCTCCTTCGAGATGAAGCTGCCCAGCGTCGTCTCTCTGAAAAGCTACGTCAAACCGTCGCGATACCCGGCCTTCACCCGGTTCAATGTGTTCCTGCGTGACCGCTTCCAGTGCCAGTATTGCGGCGCGCATCACGAGCTGACCTTCGACCACGTCATTCCCCGCCGCTGCGGCGGTGCCACTACTTGGGACAACATCGTTGCAGCCTGCTCGGCCTGCAACCTCAGGAAGGGCGGGCTGCTTCCGGCCCAGGCCCAGATGTGGCCGCGGCAGCCGCCGTACCAGCCGACGGTGCAGGACCTGCACAACAACGGCAGGCTGTTCCCACCCAACTATCTGCACGAAAGCTGGATGGACTTTCTCTATTGGGATGTCGAGCTGGAGCCGTAGGCTCAGTCCTTCCTGAAAGCCGCGGCATAGGAAATCGCCGCAAGGATGGCGCTGGCCACCACGTTCCAGCCTGCGAAGGACAGGCCAAGGAAGCGCCCGGCCGCCTGGTCGCAGGATGGCGGAACCACGGCATCGAGCTGGTCGAGCAGGCTGCCTCCGCCAGACGACGGCGCAACCGCGCCGCAGTCGGTGGGGCCCGGCCAGAACCCCCATTCGACGCCGGAATGATAGACGCCGAGCCAGATGCCCCAGGTCATCAGCAGCGCGCCGACGAGCAGCAAGCCGCGCGTGACGAGCGGCGGAAGCTTCAGCACGGACGAGACAAGGGCGAGCAGCATGACCGGCACGCCGACATAGTAGGGGAGGCGTTGCTCGAGGCAGAGCTTGCAGGGAATGAAGCCGCCGATGTGCTGAAAGCCGAGTGCTGTGCCTACGGTGACCGCCATGCCGGCCGCTGAAAGTGCGGCGCCGATTGTCTGGGTTCGGCCGGTTGCAGTTGCTAGCGACATTCCCGCCTCGATAGTCTCCGGCAGCTGCAGATGCCGGTTCTGTTCGTCTTCTTGCGTGCCGGGGAACGGTAGCGACTCGTTTTCGGGTGCAACCACTGGTTCCTCGGCCCGGCGATGTTTCACCATACTGCACCGCGCGCCGCAATGCCCGGCGGCTTTATTGCCAAAAGCGTGAAGGTTTCGTGAGATGCCGTTGAATTGCAATTGACGCGAGCACCGGGGCTCGTATAGTCCGCCTCATCCGGCGCGCGCCGGATCCCCTTATGGGCCCCTGTGGCGGAATTGGTAGACGCGCTCGACTCAAAATCGAGTTCCGCAAGGAGTGCTGGTTCGATCCCGGCCAGGGGCACCAACCCGAATAACTTTCCCGAAAATTAGTCCGTTAAGTCCATACACGGTTGCGCGCGGCGAGGCGTGGAATGCCGCGTTAGCGGCTAAAAAAGGAAAACCCGGCGGTTGCCCGCCGGGTCCCTCAGATCAACTCAGAGAGCTGATTAGAAGTTGCGCTGGAAGCGCAGGGTTGCACCCCAGTTGTCGTCGACGTCGCGGTTGTTCACGTAGGTGATTTCCGGACGGATCTGCAGGCTGTTGTTGCCGAACGGCTGCCAGTTCAGGCCGACCGAAGCTTCCCACTCGCGCTGAACGAGGCCGCTCGGGCCGTCGTCGTACCATGCGCCAACGAGGTTAACAGCAACGGTGTCGGTAGCCTTGACGTCAACAGCGGCGAGGACCGACCACTCCGAACCGCCGAGAGCGGCGCGGTAGTAGCCCGGCTCGTCGTTCACGTACTGGACTGCGACGCGGCCGGTAGCGATGCTGCCGAGAGCGACGTCGACGCCACCGCGAACCATGAACGAACCCTCGTCGGTGTCATAGCCAACGGCCAGGCGGGCGAAGTTGGTCGACGGACGCGGGCCCCAACCGTAGCCGATACCGGCTTCGATCGACGGATGGAAGTCACGGCCGTCGGACTCGATCACCGACACGAAGCCGCTGAAGCCGATGCCGCCGCCAATGCCGGCGCCGTTGGTGGCGTTGAAGGCATAGGTGATCTGGCCGAGGTTGTAGACACCAGCCGAGAGCTGCTGGTCGTTGATGTTGTTGCCGGTCGGTACCCACGAACGGAGCGGGTTCCAGGCCTTACCGATACGCAGGAAGTTCTGGTCACCGATGTCGATGAAGGCGTGACGCAGGGTCATGCCGTTTTCGTAGCCGGTGCGCGTGCTGTTGAGGGTCCAGTTGAACTCGACCTCAGCGTACGAACGGAGCGTGCCCCACTCGGTGCTGTTGCGAGCGTCGAAAGACGGAGCAAAGCGGGCCAGCTTCCAGACGTCGTCGTCGGAGTCACGGTAGTCGATCTGGTAACGGAGGTAGCCGCCGATCTTCAGGCAGGTCTCGGTGCCCGGAATGTAGAAGAAGCCCGTGCCGTAGGTGTCGCAGATGCGGACATATTCCATGGGCTCCGGCTCGGCGACGACGATCGCGTCGGCAGCCTGAGCACCGGTGGCTGCAACCATGGCAGCCGCGGAGCCGAGAAGCAGGCTCTTAATGTTCATTTTTCCCTCCAAACGAGAACTGTAGTTGGTTGGCCTGTCGGCCGACTGGTGAAAAGAATCCGGTCCTAGCCCCTCTTTTCATCGACATTCATTGTTCATGGTGGCGAGTCATTCAAGCTTGTTGTGCGCATAAGTGCCGCCTGCACAAATATTGTGCCAGAAGATGTGGCGTTATCGGCACACTACCAAATGGTAGCAGCGGTACAATTTGGACGGAAACCGGTCAACGTATGGACAATTAAGCGAAACCGTGGTTATTTTTACTTCTCGATCTCCAGTCGAGGTTACTATTTCCCCTCAAATGCCTGCATTCGTGCCGCATTTTTGAGGGGTTTTTTTTGCCTATACGAAACAGTAGGCTATAAGCGTGGCCGAATAACGTATAAGTGCGGGTAGTGAGCAGCCGTCGACGAAGAAGATAAGCAGGTAACCCGCGTGGGTGTGGTGGGAAGATTTGCTTGGTGACGGCGTATTTCGGTCCTTGGGCGCGCCGGGAAAGCTACTTCTGATCTTACGTAACGTGATGAGGTCTGCTTCACACCCTGCAGATCTCGCGGCTTGGACCGCCAATACAGATAATATGTGAAGCAGCGTGTGTGCCCGTGCCGACATGTGGCTCGGGAACGTGCGGGGACTTCTGCGGACCCTGCTGCGAAATTCGCGCGTGCATGTTCCCGCCGCGATGACTCGGCGGGGGATGACGAGAAGGCTTTATTTGGAGGCTGTCAGCCGAGCTGGATTTCGATCACGCTGCGCGTGCCGCGAGAGCCGTCGCTATAGCAGATCGTCGTGCCCAGCTGATTCGCCATCGTCGAGATAAGGCGGGTGCCGAGGCCGGACCCTTTCGGGGTGCCGGTACCGTTCCAGCCGACACCATCGTCCTCAACGACCAGACGCGCCCGGTTGCCCTCCGTTCGCTGCAGCATGACCCGGACCTCACCGGCGTCACCGCCGGGATAGGCATATTTGTAGGCGTTGGTCAGCAGCTCGGTGACGATGACGCCGATCGAGACAGCCTTGTCCGTCGGCAGCTGCACGCTTTCGAGCTGGGTACGGATCTGCGCCGTGTGGCCGTCGGCGCGAAGCGTAGTGTCGAGTTCGTCGATCAGCGCCTGCAGATAGGCATCGAGCGAGACGGACCTCACATCCTCTGAGGTGTAGAGCCGCCGGTGGAGGCCTGCAATTGCCGAGATGCGCGCCTGCGTCTCGTTGAGGGCATTCCTGGCATGCTGGTCAGTGATTGCCGAAGCCTGCAGGCGGACGAGAGCCGCGACCAATGCGAGGCTGTTGGCGACGCGGTGGTTGACCTCATGCAGCAGGATCTCGGCACGGTCACGCGCGGCGCGCACTTCGCGCTCGGCTTCGAGCCGCTGGCGTTGCAGCCGCGCCTTCTCGATCGCCTGCTCGATCGCGCTGATGAGCAGGACGAGAAATTCGTCGCCGACGGTCTTGATAACGTAATCTGCCGCACCCGATTTTAACGCCTCGACGGCTACGCGCGGCTCCTGCGAGCCGGTGACATAGACGACTGGTGGCGCCGAGGGCTGCTCCTTCAGCTTCTCGAGCAGGCCGAGGCCGATGCCGCCTTCCAGGAAATGGTCGAGGACGACGACGTCGATGTCGCCGCCGGCGATGCGCTCGAGGCCGCTGTCAGCATCCGGAGCGTGTTCATAAGCATATCCGAGCCGGGTCAGGGCCTTTTGGACGAGCCGCGCAAGCGCGGGGTCGTCGTCGATCTGCAGGACCCGGTATGTACGGTTCGGCAATTTATTCGGTCTCCGGAACTTGCATCACCGAGAAGAAGAGGCCGAGCTGGCGGATGGCATTGGCGAAACCGTCATAGTCCACCGGCTTGGTGATGTACACGTTGGCGCCGAGGTCATAGCAACGCCGGATCTCGCGTTCGTCGTCGGTGGTCGTCAGAACCACGACGGGCGAGCGGCGGGTGTGCTGATTGTTCTTCACCTTCTCCAGGATGGAGACGCCCGTCATGTCTGGCAGGTTGAGGTCGAGCAGGATGAGGAGATGCCGGCCGGCGCTTTCCTGACCCGAGCCGTCAGGGCCTAGCAGATAGGCCAGCGCCTCGGTCCCGTTGGTGAACGGAATGATCTCATTGTTCACGCCGGCGCGGCGGATGTTCTTCTCGATGAGGCGCGCGTGCCCCTCATCGTCCTCGATCATGATGATGGTCACCGGGGTCGCGCGGTTCATGCGTCGCTCCTTGTAATGGTCCTGACGTCCTGCGGCAGGACGATGGTGAAAGTGGTTCCCTCGCCGAAGGTCGAGGACATGCTGATCTCGCCGCCAAGGCTACGCACCAGGGTACGAACATGGGCAAGACCAATGCCTTCGCCCGGCTGGTCCTGCTGGCCCGAACGGCGGAAGAGGTCGAAGACGCGCTGGTGGTCTTCGGCGGCAATGCCGCGACCGTTGTCGGACACGGAAATCCGCACCTGCCGGGCGGGGGCGTGCTCCGCGCTGATCCGGATGTTCAGCGGCCGGTTCTTGTCGCGGTACTTTACGGCATTGTCGAGAAGGTTGCCGACGATCTGTTCGAGCGAAATCCGGTCAGACACGATCCGCGGAACGCTCACCGCAAGCGACGTCTCGCCGTCCGCTTCAGTCACCTGATGCTGGATCGTGTCGAGGTTCGCCTGAAGGAGCGCCTCCAGGTCGATGTCCTCAGGCTTGAGCGGCCGCTTGCCGTCGCGCGAGATCTTCAGGATCGCGTTGATCAGTGCATCCATCTTCCGGGTCGAGGAGCGGATGAAGCTGATCGCTTCCGGAAGGTCCTCCTCCGCCGCCTGGCGCGCGTTGCGAATATCCTGTTCGCCTACCTCGCCATCCGCCAGCACATAGGCCTGGATCGCCTTCATCGTCTCGTCCAGCTCACTGGTGAACCCCATGATGTTGACGAGGGGCGCGCGCAAGTCATGCGTCACGATGTAGGCGAAGCGCTGGACCTCCTCGTTGGCGTTGATGAGATCCTGCGTACGTTCCTTCACGCGCTGTTCCAGGCCTGCATTCAGCGCCTCGACTTCCGCGCGGGCCGCGAGAAGATCGCGGGTGTAGCTGAGAGCGGTGATCACCGAGCCGCCGACAACGATGAGGATAACAAGGCCACCGGCGATGGCGACGACGCGCAAGGTATTTGCGCTGCTTTTCTGGTCGCGAATGATCGTCTCGAGGCTGGTGTCGGCATCATCGACAATTTCTGTGAGCAGATCGCGCGCGTCATCCATGATCTGGCGGCCACGATCGGTCCGCACCACGGCGACCGCATCCGCCATCCGATCGTCGCGGACGAGGGCGATCGTTTCATCAAGCTCATCGAGTTTCTGCTGGAGCGCGGGGCCGAGGGCTTCGACGCGGTCGCGGTATTTCGGCTTGCCGGCAACGTCCTCACGAAGTTCTTCGTAAAGGGGCATGACGCGGTCGCGTGCCGCGTTAAAGGGGGCAAGGTAAGCTTCGTCCTGCGTGATGATGAAGCCGCGCTGGGAGGATTCCACCTGTTGCAGGGCGACGCGCAGGTTGACCGTGTTCACGCGCAACGTGCGCGCGTCGAGAACGTCGTCGAAGAAATACTGGGCGCGGTCGATGAGCCAAACGGTGGTGCCCACCACCGCCACGAGCGCGATGAAGCCGACTATAAGAAGCAACGCGCTATTGCGCACGAATGCAGTCTGGGTGATCGGCATGTATGTCCCCGCCTGTTCGAGCGAACACTCGCCCGGCAACCTTTAGATGTTATTAATTCAGCATATCTCGAAATGAAAATCCGGCCGATCCGATGTTGTCCTCTGATTGACGAGCGAAATGATTTGGCTAAGGCTCTCCTCCCGCCGCTGATCCTGCCGGTACCCACGGAGCGTCCGGAATGCTGGAAAGACGCGATACTTATGCAGCGCTCTACAGGGACTTCCGCTGGCAGATGCCGGAGCGCTTCAATATCGGCCGCGCGGGGTGCGACGTCTGGGCCGAACGCCAGCCGGAACGGATAGCGCTCTTCGATTATCGCAGCGATGGCGCTGCCGAAACGCTGACCTATGGCGAGCTGCGCCGCCGCTCGGATGCGCTCGCCGCGGCACTGCGGGCGAAGGGTGTTGCGCGCGGGGACCGTATCGCGCTGCTGCTGCCGCAATGCTTCGAAACCGCCATCGCCCACATTGCCATCTACAAACTCGGCGCGATTGCGGTGCCGCTGGCATTGCTATTCGGCGTCGAGGCGCTTGAGTATCGACTGCACACGGCCGGTGTGCGCGTCATCATCACCAATGAGGCTGGCCGCGCGAAGATCGCGCAGATCCGGCCGCGCCTGCCGATGCTGGAACAGGTGGTGTCGATCGACGGACCCGGCTTTGGCGCGCTCGATTTTCACAAGCTCCTCCATGATCATCCGGGACCCTTTGAACTCGAAGACACCGGGCCGGACGATCCGGCGCTGATCATCTTCACCTCAGGCACGACCGGCCCGCCGAAGGGGGCGTTGCACGGCCATCGCGTGCTGCTGGGCCATCTTCCGGGCGTCCAGATGCCGCACGAGTTCCTGCCGCAGCCCGGCGACCTGATGTGGACGCCGGCCGACTGGGCCTGGGCGGGCGGGCTGCTCAATGTTCTTCTGCCGGCGCTCTATTTCGGCGTACCGGTGGTGGCGGCAAGGTTCGAGCGGTTCGATCCGGAAGCAGCGCTCGGCTTGATGGAGAAGATGAAGGTGCGCAACGCTTTCATCCCGCCGACGGCGCTCAGGATGCTGAAGTCGGCGACGGGTGTGACGAAGCGCTTCAACCTGTCGATCCGCAGTATAGGCTCGGGCGGAGAGTCGCTTGGTAGTGAGACCTATGACTGGGCGAGGAACGAGCTCGGCATCACGATCAATGAGTTCTACGGCCAGACCGAATGCAATTTGGTGCTGGCCTCATGTGCCGCGATCGGCGTCAGCAGAGGCGGGGCGATTGGCAAGGCGGTGCCGGGGCACACGGTTGCGGTGATCGACGAGGAGGGGCGGCGCGTGCCGAAGGGGGAGGCCGGTCAGATCGCGGTGCTGAGGCCCGATCCGGTCATGTTCCTGGAGTACTGGGAGAACCCGGAAGCGACCGCGAGGAAATTCATTGGCGACTGGATGGTCACCGGCGACCAGGGGATCGAGGACGAGGACGGCTACTTCCACTTCTTCGGGCGCGACGACGACGTCATCACCTCAGCCGGCTACCGCATCGGTCCAGGCGAGATCGAGGATTGCTTAACCGGTCACCCCGACATCGCGCTGGCAGCAGTGGTCGGCAAACCCGACCCGCTCCGCACCGAGATCGTCAAGGCATATGTCGTGCTGCGCGAGGGTGCCGAGCGGCGCGAAGGGCTGGAGGCCGAGATCAGTCGCTGGGTGCGCGAGCGGCTGTCGGCGCATGAATACCCACGTGAGGTCGAATTCGTGGACTCGATGCCGCTGACGACGACCGGCAAGGTCATCCGACGCATCTTTCGCGATCGTGCCCGCGCCGAGGCGCAGGAGCGCCGCTAGGTGCGCTTCAGGAGACGTTTGGCCTTGTCACGCAGGCCGCGCGCGAAGGAGCGCACCTGCTCCGTCCGCTGCAGCTCGTGGGCGGTCTGGCGGGTCTGGCGCGCCGCGTCGGGGGTAAGGCCGATGACGAGTATGCCGAGCTGGCGGCGCTCGCTCCACAGCCGGTTCATGATCTGGTTGTCCGGCACGGCGCAGGAGTCGGTCACGGTGACGTTCGGGTCCTCGAGGTGCGAGCGGGTGACCTCGATCATCAGCAGCGTCCCCGGTGAATAGGCGGCGTATTCCTCGTCATAGGCCGTCTTCCAGGTGTAGGCGACGCCGTGCTCGATGAAGACGATGATCACCGCGATCGGCAGTCCTTCGAGGGTGAGGGTGTGGACGCGGCACATGTCCTTTTCGGCGAGCCTCTGCACCGCCTCGCGGGCGAAGGCGGCCTGGAAGCGATCGATCGCCATCGCGGTTCGGGCGCGGCCTTTCCAGCCGCTTGCCTCCAGCGCAAGGAACGCTTCGACGGCGAAGCGGACCTCGTCCGGCTGGCGCGCAACGGTGTGTTCGACCGCGCCCTTTTCCTCAAGCTTCCGCTTCAGGCGCCGGAACTCACGGAGGTGATGCGAGCGCAGCGAGTTGCGAAGATATGCATCGCCATCGAGGTCGCTCTCGATGAAGGCCCGTTCGGCAGCATTGGCCGTCTCGACCGGCAGATTGCGGCTGTCGGCGAGGCTGCGCACCATCGAGGCAAAGGGCCCGTCGAGCCTCACCTCTGGCATAACGAACACCTTCGGCAGCTTGAGGTGCGGGCGGGCCAGCATCTCGAAGAAGTCCTCGATGACGCGGGCCGGATCGTCGCGGTCGACGAGCGGCGTGCCGAGCGGCGCGAACGGGTTCGCCCAGGTGCGCAGGTGAGGCGTGGCAAACGGAACCGATGGCTTCTCGACGGTGAAAGGCACGAGCAGGCGCAGGCGGCTGCGTACCTCATCGCCATCGCGGATGACGGCGAGCCGCACGTCACGATCCTCGAGGCGCGGCATGGCCGGAGCGAGGAAGCGCGGATTGAAAAAGATGTTGGGCTCAATTGAGCGCGCGGCGAGGAAGTCCAGCTCCTCGACCAGCTCGAAGCCGGCGGTTGCCGGATAGATCGACAGCCGTCGCTCGCGCCGCGACATCACCTGTTCGACCAGCGATGGCGGCATCGGCGCATCCGCCATATTGGCGAAGCCGCCGATCATGCGCCCGGAGGCGCTGCCGCTCAGCTCTTCGAGAATAGGAACAGCAGCCATCACGCTTCTCCCATGACGGGTTGTCGCCGCACCGGCACGACCATGGCGATGCCGAGCTTCTGCCAGACGACCAGTGCCAGCACGACGGCCTCAAAGGCCATTGCCGTGACCATGCCAGCCGCGGCACCCCACAGGCCCAGCCGTGGAATGAGGATCATGTTGATGCCGACATTGACGACGAGGGCCGCGCCATAGATCGCGGCGCAGACATTCTGGTGGCCAGTCATGGTCAGCAGGCTTTCCGCAGGACCGACCGCGGCGCGGGCGATCACGCCCAGCACCAGCACGAACAGCAACGGATAGCCGGTGTCGAAGTCGGGGCCGAACAGCATCAGCATCGGTTTGCCGATGATGAGCACGCCCACCGCCATCGCCACTGACGGCCATAGCGTCCAGGCAACCGTTGCGCGGGCAAAGGAGGCAAGGCGCTGGTGATCGTTGGCCTGATAGTACTCGGCATAGCGCTGGGCGGAGCCTGCCTTCACCGAGAAATAGACGAAGTGGACGAGCGCCAGGATCTTCACGCTCGCGAAGTAAATCGCGACGTCGTGCGGGTCCATGAACCAGCCGACCATCAGCACGTCGGCATTGGTGAGGATGAAGACGAAGCCCTCGATCAGGAAGATCGGGAAGGAAACGGCCATCCATTCGCGCAGGTGCCAGACCGGGCGGGCGTGGCGTGTCTCCGTCGCCGCGCGAGGGATGATCGTCGCTGCCTGCCAGAGCGTCGTGATCAGCGTCGCCAGGATCGCGCACACCATCGCCGTCTGTCCGGTGTGCGGGTAGTCGAACACCATGGCGAGCGCCATCAGCACGAGGATCAGGATCGGGCGCAGGATATAGATCGGGCCGAGCGCCAGCACGGCCCACGAATTCGCGCGCGCTGTGCCCTCGATCGTGTCCGACATGGCCAGCATCGGCAGGCAGACCATGCCGAGATAGAACGGGATGATGTAGTAGTTCTCGAAATGATCGCTGAACAGCCAGATGCCGGCGATGCCGAGGGCGGCGATCAGTGTCGAGACGCCTGCCACGATGACGCGCGAGGCCTGCATGACGCCGCGCAGCTCGCCCATCGCGCCCTGCACGCGGTATTGCGGGATGTAGCGGACGATCGAGGTGTGGAAGCCGAGGCAGGACAGGTTCCCGGCAATCAGCATCGTCGTCCAGACGAGCACGTAGATGCCGTATTCGTGGCCGCCCATCCAGCGGGCCATCAGCACCTGGCTGAACAGGGCGATCAGCGCGCTGGCGACGCGGATGATGAAGGCGGTCAGCGAGGTTCGGCCGGCATTGTTCTTGTTCTCGGCCGAGAAAATCGTCGCGTCGATCCGATCGAGCAGCGGCTTCAGGCGCACTGCCAGCGGTTCCGGCAAAAGCCGGTCAGCCGTCGCAACAGCAGAAAATCGCACCCGTCTACTCCGAACACTTCCCGGGAACTTGCTCCGGCAGTGTTAGGACGGACTCTTTAAGAAACGGTGAGATGTGCCGCAGCGGCAGTCCGGGTGGCAGCTCGGGGTGTGGACAAAGAAAATCGCGCACCGGTTGCCCGATGCGCGATCTGATCTTTCCGGCAGCTGGCGCCTAGAACGCGCCGTGGCAGTGCTTGAACTTCTTGCCCGAGCCACAGGGGCAGGCCTCGTTGCGACCGACATGCCCCCAGGTCGACGGATCGTTCGGGTTGCGCTGGTCAGCCGGCACGAGGCGCGACGAAGCCGCAGCGACTGCGAGCGAGCCGTCGCCGAAGGAGTCGTCGCCGGTCGAGGCGTCGACGTGTTCGCCGCGCACGTTGCTCGGCGCCTGCGGGGCGGGGGCGTCGGCCGCCTCGCGCACCAGCTCGACGCGCATCAGCTGCGCCGTCACGGCCTGGCGCAGGTTGCCAAGCATCGCCTGGAAGAGCTCGAACGCCTCGGACTTGTACTCCTGAAGCGGGTCGCGCTGGGCGTAGCCGCGGAAGCCGACGACCGAGCGCAGGTGGTCGAGGTTGACCAGGTGCTCGCGCCACAGATGGTCGAGCGTCTGCAGCATGATCGACTTCTCGACATAGGCCATGATGTCCGGACCGAAACGCTCCGCGCGGTCCTGAGCGGCCGCGTCGGCAGCAGCCTGGATGCGCTCGCGGATTTGCTCCTCGTCGATGCCTTCTTCCTTGGCCCACTCGTCGACCGGCAGGTCGAGGTTGAGATAGGCCAGCACGGCCTCCTTGAGGCCGGCGGTGTCCCACTGCTCCGCATAGGCGTTCTCTGGGATGTGCTTGGCTACGAGGTCCTCGACGACGTCCTGTCGCATCTCGGCGACGGTCTCGCTGAGGTTCTCGCCGTCCATCAGCTCGAGACGCTGCTCGAAGACGACCTTGCGCTGGTCGTTCATCACGTCGTCGAACTTGAGAAGGTTCTTGCGGATGTCGAAGTTGCGGGCCTCGACCTTCTTCTGGGCCTTCTCCAGCGCCTTGTTGATCCAAGGGTGGATGATGGCCTCGTCTTCCTTCAGACCCAGCTTCTGCAGCATGGAGTCCATGCGATCGGAGCCGAAGATGCGCATCAGGTCGTCCTGAAGCGACAGGAAGAACTTCGAGCGGCCAGGATCGCCTTGGCGGCCGGAGCGGCCACGCAGCTGGTTGTCGATGCGGCGCGATTCATGGCGCTCGGTAGCGAGCACGTAGAGGCCGCCGGCTTCGAGCGCCTTCTGCTTCAGCCGCTCGACGTCCTCACGGATCGCCTTTTCCTTGGCTTCGCGCTCGGGGCCTGCAGGCATGTCGCCGAGTTCCTGCGCGATGCGCATGTCGGCATTGCCGCCAAGCTGGATGTCGGTACCGCGGCCAGCCATGTTGGTTGCGATGGTGATCGCGCCCGGACGGCCGGCCTGCGCAACGATCTGCGCTTCCTGCTCGTGGTGACGGGCGTTCAGCACCTGGAAGTCGGTGAAGCCTTCTTTGCGCAGGCGATCTGCGAGGTATTCCGACTTCTCGATCGAGGTGGTGCCGACCAGCGTCGGCTGGCCCTTGGCGTGCGCCTCGCGGATTTCGCGGATGATGGCGCGGTACTTCTCCTCGGCCGTGCGATAGACCTCGTCGTCCTCGTCGATACGCTTGACCGGCAGGTTGGTCGGGATCTCGGTGACTTCGAGGCCGTAGATGTTGGCGAATTCTTCCGCTTCGGTCGCAGCCGTACCGGTCATGCCGGAGAGCTTGGTGTACATCCGGAAGTAGTTCTGGAAGGTGATCGAGGCCAGCGTCTGGTTCTCGGGGTGTATCTGCACCTTCTCCTTGGCTTCGAGAGCCTGGTGCAGGCCTTCCGAGAAGCGGCGGCCCGGCATCATGCGGCCGGTGAACTCGTCGATGATGACGACTTCGCCGTTGCGGACGATGTAGTCCTTGTCGCGCTGGAACAGGCGGTGGGCCTTCAGCGCATTGTTCACGTGATGGACGATGGCGACGTTCTCGACGTCATAGAGGGAAGCGCCCTTCAGCAGGCCCGCCTCGCGCAGCATGTTCTCGAGCTTCTCGGTGCCGCCTTCGGTGAAGGTGGCGGTGCGCTGCTTCTCGTCGACCTCGAAGTCTTCTTCCGACAGGCGCGGAATGAAGGCGTCGATGGTGATGTAGAGATCCGAGCGGTCTTCGAGCGGGCCGGAGATGATCAGCGGCGTGCGCGCCTCGTCGATCAGGATCGAGTCCACCTCGTCGACGATGGCGTAGTGGTGGCCGCGCTGCACCATCTGCGCGCGGTCATACTTCATGTTGTCGCGCAGGTAGTCGAAGCCGAGCTCGTTGTTGGTGGCGTAGGTGATGTCGCAGGCATAGGCCGCTTTGCGCTCGTCGTCCGACATGCCGTGGACGATGACGCCGGTCGTGAGGCCGAGGAAGCCGTAGACGCGGCTCATCCACTCGGCGTCGCGCTTGGCGAGGTAGTCGTTGACGGTAACGACGTGGACGCCCTTGCCGGGCAGCGCGTTGAGGTAGGTCGGCAGGGTTGCAACCAGCGTCTTACCTTCACCGGTGCGCATCTCGGCGATGCCGCCGCCGTGCAGGACCATGCCGCCGATCAGCTGCACGTCAAACGGCCGCAGGCCAAGCGCGCGCTTCGCCGCTTCGCGCACTACGGCAAAGGCCGGAACGAGAAGATCATCGATGGAGCGACCCTCGGCGAGCTGGGCACGGAACTCGTCCGTCTTTGCTCGCAGTGCTTCATCGGAGAGCGCGGAAATCTCGCCCTCGAGGGCGTTGATCGCTTCGACGCGCGGGCGGTAACCCTTGACGCGTCGATCATTTGAAGAGCCGAAAATCTTGCGGGCAAGAGCGCCAAAGCTGACCATCAATGGTCCTTTCAGTACGGAACGCCACGGGGTGACGCGGCCAAGCCCACTGTCGATGTGCCTGGCGGGCCGTGAAACGGGGATAGCGCCCGTGAAAACCCTTCTGGACGCCAAGTGGAAGGACAGATAAGAGGGGCCACAAGCGATGTCAACGCTACGCGACCCAAGGCCTGCAAGCGGAAAATCGCCACATTTCGGCTGGTTTGAAGGATCCACGTCCGTACCGGCCGATCCCATACTGGAGACACCCGAATGATTCACTCCTTCCGCCGCCTGCCGATCATCAGCATCGGTGTTGCAGCCACCATGTTCGCTTTCGCTGGAGCGGCGGGAGCGCAGGCTGACAAGCCGGCCGACGCGCCGACCAATGCAGTCGTGGCAACCATCAATGGTAAGCCGATCACCGAGACCGACCTGCAGGTCGCGATGGCTGACCTCGAGCAGCAGTTCGCTCAGCTTCCGGCCGAGCAGCGCCGCGCTGCCGCTCTCTCGGCGATCATCGAGATCCGCCTGATGGCCGATAAGGCCGAGGGCGCCGGCCTCGCCGAGACCGACGAGTTCAAGAGCCGCATGTCTATGCTGCGCGACCGCGCGCTGCACAGCGCCTACATCGAGAAGAACATCGCCCAGTCTGTGTCCGACGACGCGATCCGCGCCCGCTACGACGAAGAGATCAAGGAGCTGCCGGCGGCAGAGGAGATCCGCGCGCGCCACATCATCGTCAACACCGAGGAAGAGGCCAAGGCGATCATCGCCGAGCTCGACGCTGGTGGCGACTTCGAGGCGATCGCCAAGGAGAAGTCGCAGGACGGCGCTGCTGCCCAGGGCGGCGACCTCGGCTACTTCGGCAAGGGCCGCATGGTTCCGGAATTCGAGCAGGCTGCCTTTGCCCTCGAAGTCGGCTCCTACTCCAAGGAGCCGGTGAAGACCCAGTTCGGCTGGCACGTCGTCAAGGTCGAGGACAAGCGCAACGCCGAGCCGCCGGCATTCGAGCAGGTTCAGCACCAGTTCCGTTCGCTGCTGCTGCGCGAAGCTTATTTCGATGCAGTCAGCAAGCTCCGCGATGAAGCCAAGGTCGAGATCACCGATTCGGCGCTGAAGGATGCCCTCGAGGCTGCCGAAGCCGGCGACGAAGAAACCCCGGCCAACGAGTAATACAAGCACGTCCGCGAAAGCTGTCCAAAATGTCGGATACCATCTCTCCGCTCGCTCCGAAAAAGCAGCCCCGCATGCCGGCCATCGAGGGTCTGCGCATCGCCACCGCCGAGGCCGGCATCAAGTACAAGGGCCGTACGGACCTGCTGACGATGGTGTTCGACGAGGGGACGACTGTCGCGGGCGTCTTCACCCGTTCTAAGTGCCCGTCGGCGCCGGTCGACTTCTGCCGGCAGAACCTGCCGGGCGGGTCGGCCCGCGTGCTGGTGGTTAACTCCGGCAACGCCAATGCCTTCACCGGCAAGAAGGGCCGCGAGACGACGGAAATGACCGCCGAGGCTGCGGCCAAGGCGGTCGGCTGCTCGACCGGCGAGATCTTCCTCGCCTCGACCGGCGTGATCGGCGAGCCGCTTCCGGCCGGGAAGTTCACGCATTTGCTGGCCGAGATGGCGCAGCGCGCCGAGCCTGGCTTGTGGGCAGAGGCCGGCAAGGCCATCATGACCACCGACACCTATCCGAAGTACGCCACCGCCAAGGTGGACTTCGGCGGCGTAGAAGTCACAATCAACGGCATCGCCAAGGGCGCGGGCATGATCGCGCCTGACATGGCGACGATGCTTTCGTTCATTGCCACCGACGCGCCGATCGAGGCGCCGGTACTGCAGAACCTTCTGTCGGCCGGCGTCGGCAAGACCTTCAATGCGGTGACCGTCGACAGCGACACGTCGACAAGCGACACGCTGCTCCTGTTCGCGACCGGTGCAGCAGCCAAGCGCGGCGCGGCGCGCGTCAACGATGCCAAGGATCCGCGCCTGGTGCCGTTCCGCCGGGCGCTCAACAAGATGCTCAAGAACCTCGCGCTGCAGGTCGTGCGTGACGGTGAAGGCGCGCGCAAGCAGGTTGAAGTCACCGTGACCGGCGCCAAGTCGGCGCGCTCGGCCAAGCGTATCGCGCTGTCGATCGCCAACTCGCCGCTCGTGAAGACGGCGGTTGCCGGCGAAGACGCGAACTGGGGCCGCGTCGTCATGGCTGTCGGCAAGGCCGGCGAGCCGGCAGATCGCGATCTGCTGGCAATCTGGTTCGGCGACATCCGCGTTGCCGTAAACGGCGAGCGCGACGCGGACTACTCGGAAGAGGCGACCTCAGCCTACATGAAGCGCGACGAGATCGTCATCCGCGTTGACATCGGCCTTGGCCGCGGAAAGGCGACCGTCTGGACCTGCGACCTTACCAAGGAATACGTTGCCATTAACGGTGACTACCGGTCGTAAGGCCGCCAGGAAGGTCCGATGCAAGGCAGCGACCCGCAACGCCAGAACCTTTTGCCGGCGGTCCGCCGGCTGGAGGCTGCGGGATTCCGTGCCTGGCCCGCAAGTTCGGTGCAATATGACGGCCTGTGGGCGATCCGCTTGACGGGTGGCCATCCGGCAAAGCGCCTCAACTCGATAAATCCGCTCGACCCGGCCGACCATGGCAACATGGCCGAGCGGATCGAGCGCGCCGCCGGCAAGTTCGAGGAGTGCGGCCGGCCGCTGACCTTCCGCATGTCGCCTCTCGCTTCTGAAAAGCTGACCGAGCATCTCGACAGCGAGGGCTGGCAGCGGTTCGGGGAGTCGCTGGTGATGCAGTCGGATCTCAGCAAAGAGGTACTGGACGGTGCTTTGCCTCAGGAGCCGCTGCAGGACGCTGACCAGTACGTCAGCGCTGCGATCGAGATCGGCAACGTCGCCGCGTCGCTCAGGCCGGGACTTTCCGAGGTAATTGCCGGGATCAAGCCGGAAGCCGGCATGTTCGTGCTGGAAGAGGGCGGGGTGCCTGTCTCCACCACGATCTGCGTTCGCGACGGCGACCTTGCCGGCATTTTCGAGGTGGCGACCAGCAAGGAACAGCGTGGCCGCGGCCATGCCCGGCGGCTACTGCTCTCTGCGCTGAAGTGGGCGCAGCACCGAGGAGCCAAACGCGCCTGGCTGCAGGTCGAGGCTACCAACGGGCCCGCATTGCAACTCTACCGGTCGATGGGGTTCGGCGAGGTCTATCGCTACCACTACCGGCAGCCAGCAAGGGGATGAATCAAGTGAGCGAGACGCCGAAGAAACTTGTTCTGGTTGCCGCCTGTGCGCTGGTGGACGCGGACGGGCGCGTGCTGATCGGCCAGCGCCCCGAAGGAAAGCAGCTTGCGGGGTTGTGGGAATTTCCCGGAGGCAAGGTCGAGCCTGGCGAGACACCGGAGGAGACGCTGGTGCGCGAGCTGGCTGAGGAACTCGGGATCGAGACGAAGGTCGCGTGCCTGGCCCCGCTCACCTTCGCCAGCCACTCCTACGACACCTTCAATCTCCTGATGCCGCTTTATGTCTGCCGCCGCTACTGGGGAATTCCGCAGGCGAAGGAGCATCAGGCGCTCAAGTGGGTGCGCCCGAAGAACCTGCGCGACTACCCGATGCCGCCAGCCGACGCGCCGCTGATACCCTTTCTGATCGACCTCCTCTAGGGTCAGCAGAACTTTAACAAAACGTTCAGCGAGTTGTGAAAGGTTTACCCATCATGTGCGTGATGGGAACCTTGCATGAGCAGCAATGAATGGGGCCGCTCCCGCGCGGGGCGCAGGACCGGCCTGGTCAATGCGGGCATGGGTGCGCTGAGGCTGTCGCTGCTGTTCGGTTCGGCAGCCATTGCGCTGGCGATGATCCTGACCCCGATCGTGGCCAAGCAGACCGAGAGGCTCGCGCAGTCCGACCGCTCGTTTGCGGGCGTGGACATGATGTCGACCGGCTCGATCAGCCCCGGCAATCAGCGCTCCGGCTCCACCTACATTGTCCGTCGTAGCGTGCTGCAAGCCGACCCGAATGCCGTCTGCGTCATCCGCCAGAACGGAACGCGTTCCGGCGCCTGCTGAGGCGAGTTGTGGGCCGGACGAGGCCCGTTTGCACTTTATTCACCTCAAACCAATCAGGCCGTTCGCGTTAACCTTTTTTACCGGGACCGTCCTTACCCTTTGGTCAAACGCGCAGGTGCGCCCCGACAAGGGATAAGGATATGCTCAGGAAGTTCTTCAGCGATGAAAGCGGTGCGACGGCAATCGAGTACAGCCTCATCGCCACTCTTGTATCGCTGGCGATCATGGGCGGCGTCGGCCTGGTAGCGGACAACGTCGCGGCCATGTTCCAGAAGACGTCCGAAGGCTACAGCAACGCCACCAGCGTGCGCTGATCGCAGCCGATCAGGCGATCAAGGCGTCTCAGAGCCCTTGCCCAATACCTTTGCGAGCGAGACCTGGCCGCTGCCCGGCTTGAGCGGCTTTTGCTGCGACGCATGCGGCGCCCAGCCCGACAGCCAGATGGTGGCGAATGTTGCCCGTACTCTCCCGTCAGGGTCGGAGAAGCGCTCCGCATAGATTTCTGCCGCCCGCAGGAACAGCGCCTTCGATGCAGGTTTGCGGCCGCGCTGGACCAGCACGTTGGTCGCGCCCATAGCGCGCAGGTCGCGGATCAGCCCAAACATCGAGTCATAGCGAACCGTTACCGTCTCGAGGTCCGCGACGGGAAGCGCCAACCCCGCCCGCTGCAGCAGGCCGCCGGCGTCGCGCACGTCCGTAAACGGGAAGACGCGGGGGCTCGCGCCGCCATAAAGCTCCGTTTCCGCGGCCAGCAGCGCTTCGCGCAGTTCGGCAAGCGTGCCGTTGCCGGCCATGCAGCCGAGGAACAGGCCGTCGGGGCGCAATGCCCGGCGGATCTGCACCAGCATGCCTGGCACGTCGTTCATCTCGTGCAGCGCATAGAGCGAGACGGCGAGATCGATGCTCTCTGGCTCGAACGGTACGGTCTCGGGGACAGCGGTAATGCCGTCGAAGCCTGTCTGGCCGGCATCGACCTCCACCCGCGCGACGCTGGCGACCTTGCCTGACTGCGCCATCACACGCGCGGCGGCATCCGTAGTCGAAAACAGGGCAGCACCCTTCTCGAAGCGGCGCTCGACGGCGCTCAGCCGATCGGCCAGGTCTTCCGCCGCCCGTTCCATCAGAAAGGCAGCGCCCTCATCGGCGATACGTGCCGCGCGGCGCTTGCGTGCAAGCAGGCTCTCAATGTCGAAAACGGGTTCCATCGGGACTCCTTTGTCCGTCCGGTATATGGTGACGGCAGGGTGGGATGTCTCGTGGCTGAAACGTCGGTTCAGTTCAAGAGCCTGATCGCCGCTGCGGCGCAGTGGGCCGGGCGGATGCTGTTTCCGCCTGTCTGCGCGGGGTGCCAGAGGCTGGTGGCCGAGACCGGCGCGCTATGCGGTGAATGCTGGCCGAAGCTTCGCTTTCTCGAACAACCTTGGTGCGATGTGCTTGGCACGCCCTTCTCCTACGAGGTAGGCGAGGGGATGCTGTCGGCGGATGCGATCGCGAACCCACCGCCGTTCCGGCGGGCCAGGGCAGCGGTTTCCTACAATGGTGTCGCGCGGCAGATGGTGCTGAACCTGAAATTCGGCGACCGCACCGAGCTCGCGCCATCAATGGCGCGCTGGATGCTGCGGGTCGCGCCGGATCTCGTTGCCGATGCCGATCTCATCGTCCCGGTGCCCTTGCACCGCACCCGCTATTTCAACCGGCGCTTCAACCAGTCTGCCGAGCTTGCCCGCGCCCTGTGTGCGCTCACCGGTAAGCGACTCGCGCCGGAGGTAGTGATTCGCGCTCGCGCGACCCGGCAGCAGGTCGGCCTGACCGCCCGCGCGCGTGAGGAAAACGTCCGCGGCGCGTTCCGTGTGCCAAAGCACATGGTGCCTCAGGCACGTGACAAGCACATCCTCGTGATCGACGACGTCTATACGACGGGCAACACCGTTACCTCGCTGACGAAGACCCTCAAGCGGGCAGGCGCGACCGAAGTCGACGTGCTTACATTCGCGCGCGTGCTGCCGGGGGACTTCCGGCCGGAAGAAGCCGGCTCTATATGAGAGACAACAACGGTGGATAGAAAAATGCCCGAAGTGACCATCTACACGCGGATGATGTGCGGTTACTGCGCAGCCGCGAAACGTCTTCTCGACCAGAAAGGCGTTGCCTATGTCGAGCACGACGCCAGCTTTTCTCCGGAGCTGCGGCAGGAGATGATCCAGCGCTCGGGCCGTAACACCTTTCCCCAAATATTTATCGGCGACATTCACGTCGGCGGCTCGGACGATCTTCACGAACTGGAAGCAGCAGGGAAGCTCGACGCATTGCTGGCCGGCGAAAATTCATAGGTAGGACAGATGAGCATTGTGAAGGTCGCAGCGGTCCAGATGCGTTCCGGAACCAGTCCGGAGCGGAACGCTGCGGATTTTGAGAAGCTGGTGCGCGAGGCAGCGTCGAAGGGCGCGCAGTATGTGCAGACGCCGGAAATGACCGGCGCGCTGGTGCGCGGCAAGGACGAGTTGAAGGCGATCCTCAAGCCTGAGGCTGAGGATCTGATCGCGCGCAAGGGAGCAGAGCTCGCAAAGGAGCTCGGCATCTACCTGCATGTCGGCTCGACCGCGATCGCGCGCGACGACGGCAAGGTCGCGAACCGCGGCTTCATCTTCGCGCCTTCGGGCGAAAAGATCGCCAGCTACGACAAGATCCACATGTTCGACGTCGACCTCGACAATGGTGAGAGCTGGCGCGAATCCGCGACCTATGAGCCGGGTACCTGCGCGTCGGTCGTCGACCTGCCGTTCGCCCGCCTCGGCATGGCCGTGTGCTACGACATCCGCTTTCCGCAGTTGTTCCGCGCGCAGGCGATGGATGGTGCGCAAATTCTGACTGCACCTGCCGCCTTCACCCGCCAGACCGGCGAGGCGCACTGGCATGTCCTGCAGCGCGCCCGGGCGATCGAGAACGGCGCCTGGGTCATCACCGCCGCACAGGGCGGCAAGCACGAGGACGGCCGCGAGACCTACGGCCACTCGCTGATCATCGACCCGTGGGGTCGCGTCGTCGCCGAGGCCGATCATGACGAGCCGGGCGTGGTCGTCGCGGCAATCGATCCCGCCGCGTCCGCCGAGGCCCGCAAGAAGATACCGAACCTGAAGAACGGGCGTCCGTTCGAGGTGGCGAACTTCTGGGCATAAGGGAGCAGCGCGCCGCCATGATCCGCTTTACGCTCTGCTGCGAAAAGAAGCACGAGTTCGACGGCTGGTTCCGCAGCAATGCTGATTTCGACACCCAGAAGGAGCGGGGGCTGGTGACCTGCCCGATCTGCCACTCGCCCAAGGTCGAGAAGACGCTGATGGCGCCCAACATCTCGACCGGACGGCAGCAGGAAAAGATCGCGCTTGCCATGGGCGAGGAGCAGCGCATGGCCCTCGAGAAGCTCAAGGAGTTCGCCCGCAAGGCCCGCGAGAGCGCCGACTATGTCGGCGAGCGCTTTGCCGAGGAGGCCCGCAAGATCCACTTCGGCGAAGTGGAGCCGCGCGGCATCTATGGCGAGGCAACGCCGGAGGAAGCGCGCCAGCTCATCGACGACGGCGTCGACTTCATGCCGCTGCCCGTATTTCCAGATGACCAGAACTGAGGCCGCATGAGGGGCCTCTGGAATTCCGCCATTGGTCTCCTCATCGTGACCGGCACGCTGCTCGGGCTGATGCTGCCATTCGGCAAGGTGGCGGGCGAGGCAGGCGTGCCGCCAGTGGTCTGGGCGATGCTGGTCTCGGCTGGGGCCGCAGCGGTGCTGCTTATCACCATGCGTGCCCGCAACGAACGGCTTGGCCTCGATGCCCGGCGGCTGCGCTTCTACGGTATCTCGGCTGCCGTCTCCTACGCCATCCCCAATTTGGTCGTGTTCTCAGCCATGCCGCACCTTGGCGCGGGCTACATGGGCATCATGTACACGCTCTCGCCGATGTTCACGCTGATCCTGTCGGTTATCTTTCGGGTGCGGAAGCCTAACCTTCTGGGCATGCTCGGCATCGTCATCGGCTTCGTCGGCGCCGTGCTCGTTGCGACGACGCGAGGGGAAGCGGGTGCGCCGGCCTCGATAACCTGGGTTGGCATTGGGCTGACGCTTCCGGTGCTGCTTGCCTGCGGCAACGTTTACCGGACCTGGGACTGGCCGGAAGGTGCCGGTCCGACCGAGCTTGCCGTCGGCAGCCATCTCGCTTCCGGGCTGATGCTGCTCGGGCTCGCAGCCGTGACCGGGCAGCTCGCTGGCATTGCCCTGTTGGGTGATCTGCCGGGACTATCGCTGGCGCAGGTCGCATCGGCCGCCGGCATGTTCGTCTGCTACTTCCGCCTGCAGGCGGTGAGCGGGCCGGTTTATCTCAGCCAGATCAGCTACGTCGCCGCCGCGATCGCGATTATCGCCGGCACGCTGCTGCTTGGCGAAACCTATGCGTTTCTGACCTGGATCGGCACGGCGATCATCTTCGTCGGCGTCGTGATGACAACGAAGGCACAGGCAGCGGGGTAGGAGCTTCTGGGCTGTCTGCCGTCCCACAGCGGAGACATTCCGGCATGGATCCGCGGGTCAAGCCCGCGGATGACGAAGGGAAGGATGCTTCGCCCTTGTCGGCTCCGCGGCGCTTTCCAGTTACGTTTGTTACTGGAGGCGTGGCGAGCGGAATGGTGAAAACGGCCACCGACGCCGCTCGCGATTGTCATGCCACGGCTCAACCTGGCATTCATGCCTTCCGCTGAAGATCTGCTCGCAGGCTGAAGAAACAAAACAAGGCCGCAGGAGCTGCGGCCCAGGTTACTGCGCCGTCTTCTCCGCCAGGACCATGTAGTTGACGTCCATGTCCTTGGAGCGGCCCCAGCGGTCCGCGAGCGGATTGTAGGTAACGCCGGTGCGGTCGATGACCGTCATGTTGGCATTGTTGAGCGCGCGTTCGAGCTCTTCCGGGCGCACCAGCTTCCCGTACTGGTGGGTGCCGCGCTTGAGCCAGCGCAGGACATATTCGGCGCCGATGATGGCGAGCGCGTAGGCCTTCAGCGTGCGGTTGATGGTGGCGACGAACATGATGCCGCCGGGACGCACCATCTGCGCCGACTTGGAAATGAACAGCTCGACGTCGGCGACGTGCTCGACGACTTCCATCGCCAGCACGACGTCAAAGGTCTCGCCGGCGTCGGCGAGGTCTTCCGCCGTGGTTGCCCGGTAGTCGATCGATACGCCGGCTTCCTGGGCGTGCAGCTTGGCGACCTCGATGTTGGTCTCGGACGCATCCGCACCAACTACTTCCGCGCCAAGGCGAGCCAGTGGCTCGCACAGCAGGCCGCCGCCGCAGCCGATGTCGAGAATCCGCAGCCCCTCGAACGGCTTTGCCGCTCGCGGGTCACGACCGAAACGCGCCGCAACCTGGTCGCGGATGTAGGCGAGGCGGACCGGATTGAACTTGTGCAGCGGACGGAATTTCCCGTTCGGATTCCACCACTCAGCCGCAAGCGCGGAGAAACGCTCCACTTCGCCCGCGTCGATGGTCGTTCGTCGGGGTTGGGTCATAGTCTGTGTCTCCTTCAGCGCAATGAAGTCGGGGAGGGCGCCCAGAATGTCAACCCGCAACCTAGCCATTCGCTTGCGAAGCTGCGCGGATTTGGCTATGGAACCCGCGCATTCGCGCCGCCGCCCGGCAGGCGCTTCAATTTGAAGTTCTCCGGAGTTTTTGCTCCGGCCGTATCGAGGACATATCGCTTCCATGGCGCGCATCGTGATGAAATTCGGCGGAACCTCCGTCGCCGACATCGCCCGCATCCGCAACGTGGCGCGGCATGTGAAACGCGAGGTCGATGCCGGCCACGAGGTTGCCGTTGTCGTGTCGGCGATGGCCGGCAAGACAAACGAACTGGTCGGCTGGGTTCAGGAAGCTTCGAAGGCCGAAGGCGCCAACCTGAACATTTACGACGCACGCGAATACGACGCCGTCGTCGCTTCGGGTGAACAGGTAACGTCGGGTCTTCTTGCCCTCGTCCTGCAGTCGATGGGCATCAACGCTCGGTCCTGGCAGGGTTGGCAGATCCCGGTCAAGACCAACAATGCCCACGGTGCCGCGCGCATCGAGGACATCGACGGTTCGTTCCTGATCGAGCGTTTCAAGGAAGGCCAGGTCGCGGTCATCGCCGGTTTCCAAGGCATTGCTCCGGACAACCGCATTTCGACGCTTGGCCGCGGCGGCTCTGACACCAGCGCGGTGGCGATCGCGGCTGCGGTGAAGGCCGATCGCTGCGACATCTACACCGACGTGGACGGCGTCTACACGACCGATCCGCGCATCGAGCCCAAGGCACGCCGCCTTGCCAAGATTTCCTTCGAGGAAATGCTGGAAATGGCGTCGCTTGGCGCGAAAGTGCTTCAGGTCCGTTCGGTCGAGCTTGCGATGGTGCACAAGGTGCGCACCTTCGTTCGTTCCTCGTTCGTCGAGCCCGACGCCCCTGGAATGGGCGATCTTCTCAACCCGCCCGGAACCCTCATTTGCGACGAGGATGAAATCGTGGAACAGCAAGTCGTCACCGGCATCGCCTACGCCAAGGACGAGGCGCAGATTTCCCTGCGCCGCGTTTCGGACCGTCCGGGCGTTGCTGCAGGCATCTTCGGCCCTCTGGCCGAGGCCGGCATCAATGTGGACATGATCGTCCAGAACATTTCCGAGGACGGATCCTACACCGACATGACCTTCACCGTCCCGGCAGGCGACCTGCCGAAGGCGCTGCTGACGCTCGAGAAGGTCAAGGAAACCGTCGGGTTCGACGCTGTCCAGCACGAGGACGGCATGTCGAAGGTCTCGATCATCGGCATCGGCATGCGCAGCCATACGGGCGTGGCGGCCACCGCCTTCCGCGCCCTGGCGGAAAAGGGTATCAATATCCGTGCGATCACGACCTCGGAGATCAAGATCTCCATCCTGATCGACGGCCCCTACACCGAACTGGCAGTCCGGACTTTACATTCAGTCTACGGCCTCGATAAGCAGTAGGCAGTACGCACCGGAACTCTGGAGAGGACGGGGACCGCGCGAGTGGTCTAGCCGTCCTTCCGGCATTGGAGGGAAGCGCTCATGCGTGACACGGCCGCTGGCCCACGCCTATTGCTGAGACGGCTTCGTGAGCTGATGGCCGAACCGCTCGAGCCGCAGGAGCGGCTCGACCAGATCGTGTACCATATCGCCCAGAATATGGTCGCGGAGGTCTGCTCCCTCTATGTGCTGCGCGCTGATTCGGTCCTCGAGCTCTACGCGACCGAGGGCCTCAACCGGAACGCGGTCCACAATGCGCAGCTGCGCCTCGGCGAGGGCCTCGTCGGCACCATCGCCGCGAGCGCGCGGGCGCTGAACCTTTCCGACGCGCAAAAGCACCCCGCCTTCGCCTACCTGCCGGAGACCGGCGAAGAGATCTATCACTCGTTCCTTGGTGTGCCGGTACTGCGCGCCGGCCGCACGCTCGGCGTCCTTGTCGTGCAGAACCGCACGCAGCGCGTCTATCGCGAGGACGAGGTTGAAGCGCTGGAAACGACGGCGATGGTGATCGCCGAGATGATCGCGACGGGCGACCTTGCGCGCCTTGCGCGGCCCGGCATCGAGCTCGACCTTTCCCGCCCCGTGACGCTCAAGGGTGCTCCATTCAGCGACGGCGTCGGCCTCGGCCATGTGCGGCTGCACGAGCCGCGCATCGTTGTCACCAACCTCTTCAACGAGGACAGCGAGGCAGAACTCCAGCGCCTCGAAAAGGCGTTGAGCTCGCTGCGCCTGTCGATCGACGACATGCTGTCGCGCCGCGAGATCGCCTTCGAGGGGGAGCACCGCGAGGTGCTCGAGGCCTACCGCATGTTCGCGAACGACCGCGGCTGGGTCCGACGTCTCGAGGAGGCGATTCGCAACGGCCTGACGGCGGAAGCGGCGGTCGAGAAGGTGCAGAGCGACATGCGCGCGCGCATGCTGCACATGACCGACCCCTATCTGCGCGAGCGGATGAGCGACTTCGACGATCTGGCCAACCGCCTGTTGCGGATGCTCTTGGGCGGTGGCCCGGAGATGCTTGCAAGCTCGCTGCCGCGCGACGCGATCATCGTTGCCCGCTCGATGGGGGCGGCCGAACTCCTTGACTATCCGCGCGAGAAGCTGCGCGGCCTCGTGCTGGAAGAGGGCGCGATCACCAGCCACGTCGTCATCGTGGCGCGCGCGATGGGCATTCCCGTCGCGGGCCAGATGAAAGGCGCCGTCTCCATGTCGGAGAACGGCGACGCAATCATCGTCGACGGCGACGAGGGCGTCGTCCACCTGCGCCCGCAGGCCGACGTCGAGAAGGCCTATGCGGAAAAGGTCCGGTTCCGCGCGCGCAAGCAGAAGCTCTATCGCGAGCTGCGCGACAAGCCGAGCGAGACGAAGGACGGCGTCAAGGTCGACCTGCTTATGAACGCTGGCCTGGCGGTTGACCTGCCGCAGCTTGAGCAGTCGGGTGCGGCGGGCATCGGCCTGTTCCGCACTGAGCTGCAGTTCATGGTGGCGTCCACCTTCCCGCGTGCCGAGGCGCAGGAGCGTCTCTATCGCGAAGTGCTGGATGCCGCCGGTAACCGACCGGTCACCTTCCGCACCATCGACATCGGCGGCGACAAGGTGCTGCCCTATTTCAAGGGCGTTGGCCACGAGGAGAACCCGGCGCTCGGCTGGCGCGCGGTGCGCCTGACGCTGGATCGTCCCGGCCTCTTGCGCACGCAGATCCGTGCGCTGCTGAAGGCTGCCGGCGGGCGCGAGCTGCGCGTCATGCTGCCGATGGTCACCACGCTGACCGAGATCCGCCAGGCCCGCGAGATCATCGACAAGGAGGTCCGGCACCTGTCGCGCTTCGCGCATCACCTTCCGAACACGCTGAAGCTCGGCGCCATGGTCGAGGTGCCGGCGCTGCTGTGGCAGCTGGAAGAGGTGATGAACGCCGTCGACTTCATTTCCGTCGGCTCGAACGACCTGTTCCAGTTCATCACGGCGACCGACCGTGGCAACAACCAGGTCGCGGACCGTTACGATCCGATCTCCGTGCCGTTCCTCCGCGTCCTGCGCCAGATCGCCGACATGGGCCAGGAGACAGGTACCTCCGTCACGCTCTGCGGCGAGATGGCCGGCCGGCCGATTTCTGCGATGGCGCTGCTCGCCGTCGGCTACCGCGCGATTTCCATGTCCCCGGCCGCCATCGGCCCGGTCAAGGCGATGCTGGTGGAACTGCCGCTTGGCAAGCTGACCGAAATCATGGATGACCTCTTGAACGGCCAGAGCTGCGAGCGCGACGTGCGCGCATTGCTCAAGGCATTCGCCGAAGAGCACAACATTCCGCTCTGATCCTTTTTGACGCCCATTACGGACAACACATGATCGATTTGCCGCGCGACCGGATGGACCAGGTCCTGAAACGCTTCGAACTGCTCGAAGTGCAGATGGCGGCTGGTCCGGAGCCAGACGTCTACGTCAAGCTCGCGTCGGAATATTCCGAGCTTCAGGAAATGGCAGGCAAGATCCGTGAGCTGCGTGCGGCCGAGGATGAACTTGCCGACCTTGAGGCGATGCTCGAAGACAAGTCGCTCGATGCGGAGATGCGCGAGCTCGCCGAAGCCGAGCTGCCGGGCGTCGAGGAAAAGCTCGAAGAGCTGAAGAAGGAGATCCAGATCCTTCTGCTGCCGAAGGACGCTGCCGACGAGAAGAACGCGATCCTCGAAATCCGCGCAGGCACCGGCGGCGACGAGGCCGCGCTGTTCGCCGGCGACCTGTTTCGCATGTACGAGCGCTATGCTGCTTCCAAGGGCTGGCGTGTCGAGGTCGTCTCGGCGAGCGAGGGCGAAGTCGGCGGCTACAAGGAAATCATCGCCTCGGTGTCGGGCAAAGGCGTTTTCGCGCACCTGAAGTTCGAATCGGGCGTCCACCGCGTCCAGCGCGTGCCAGAGACGGAGGCGGGCGGTCGCATCCATACGTCCGCAGCAACAGTCGCGGTGCTTCCGGAAGCGGAAGAGGTCGACATCGAGATCAAAGCCGAAGACATCCGCATCGACACGATGCGTGCGTCCGGTGCTGGCGGCCAGCACGTCAACACCACCGACTCGGCCGTGCGCATCACCCACCTGCCGACCGGCATCATGGTGGTGTCGGCGGAAAAGTCGCAGCACCAGAACCGGGCCCGCGCCATGCAGATCCTGCGCGCCCGTCTCTACGACATGGAGCGCGAGAAGGCCGCGAGCGAGCGTTCGGAAGCTCGGCGCCTGCAGGTCGGCTCTGGCGACCGCTCGGAGCGCATCCGCACCTACAACTTCCCGCAGGGGCGCCTGACCGATCACCGCATCAACCTGACGCTCTACAAGCTCGACCGGGTGATGATGGGTGAGCTCGACGAGGTCATCCAGGCGCTGATCGCCGACCACCAGTCGAAGCTGCTGCTGGAAGCCGGTCAGGACGGCTGACGAGATGCAGCAGCCGCGCCCGGCGCTGGGACCTCTCATCCGGCATGTGCGTTCCGTACTGGAGCAGGCCGGCAAGCAGAGCGCGGCGCTCGATGCGCGCCTGCTCGTCGAACACTTTACCGGCACCAGCCGCACCGATGCGGTGCTTGATCCCGAACGTGTGATCCCGCAGGAGCGGGTAGAGGCGGTGCTTGCTGCACTCGATCGCAGGCTTAACGGTGAGCCTGTCCACCGCATCATCGGCTACCGGGAATTCTACGGCCTGCAGCTAAAGATTTCCGCTGAAACTCTGGAGCCCCGGCCCGATACGGAATCGCTGGTGGAGCTCGCGCTGCCCTATGTCCGTCGCATCGCGGAGGAAAAGGGCAGCTGTTCGATCCTCGACATGGGCACCGGAACGGGCGCGATAGCGCTCGCGCTCATCCATGAGGAACCCCGCGCGCGGGCGCTGGCGACAGATATTTCGCCCGATGCCCTTGCAACGGCGAAGAGCAATGCCGATATCAATCGTGTCGCGGATCGTTTCGAGACCCTAAGGTCCAGCTGGTACGACAATATTGACCGGCGATTTGACGTAATCGTCTCGAACCCGCCCTACATACCGACAGACGTGATTGCTTCACTTGAGCGCGAAGTCCGGGATTTCGATCCCCTCGCAGCGCTCGATGGCGGGCCGGATGGGCTGGATGCCTATCGGGCTATCGCGGCCGGTGCTCCGGAACATTTGCTGGAAGCTGGCGTTGTAGTTGTTGAAGTCGGATACGATCAGCCTGATGCGGTCGAGGCGATCTTAAGGGCCCGCGGCTTCGTTCTCGTAGAAGGCGCAGATGACCTTGGTGGACACCGCAGATCCCTTGCCTTTAAGCTCTAGCTGCTTGGGTGAGTCGAAGAAAAAAGCGCTTGGCAAAGGCAGTTATTGCCGCTAGTTTCCCGGCACCGGATGTGACGAGGCAGGCAGTGCCGTTATCGATTCGGTTCCCTGTGAACAGCGTGAACAGACTGCCTTCTTGCATAAGCCATAGCGCTTGAGCTTCGTGCGGGGAACGTCCGGAAAGTACATGAACGGGACAGGAATTACGTGGCGATAGCCCGTTTCCAGCGGCTGACCGCCATCAAAGGACGCTACGCGGACGGCGACTCCGTCTGAGCGGACATTGGCATCCTCAAAAGAGAGACCAGAATGAGGCCACAGCAGAACAGGCGCATGCGCGGGCGCGGCGGCGGCAATAACAACGGCAATAACCAGAACCGTAAAGGTCCGAACCCGCTAACCCGCACGTACGAGAGTAACGGCCCGGACGTAAAGATCCGCGGCTCCGCTCAGCAGATCGCCGAAAAGTACACCGCACTCGCACGGGACGCCCAGAGCGCCGGCGATCGTGTCATGGCCGAGAACTACCTGCAGCACGCAGAGCACTATAACCGCATCATCATGGCGGCGATGGCGCAGATGCCGCAGCAGCCGGTTCGCGACATTCGCGACGACGAGGATGCCGACGACGAGATGGACGACGGTTTCACGCCGGTCCAGCCGCAGCAGCAGGCAGCGCCTGCCGAGCAGCAGCAGAATAACAATCAGCATCAGCAGCGCCACGAGCGTGGTCGTCACCGCGATGGCGATGGTGCCGAGCAGCCGCGTGACGGCAGCGAGCCGCAGCCGGTCATCGAGGGCACGCCTGCTGAGGTTGCCCTGACCGACGCGGCGGAAGTCGAGGCGCCCGCCCAGCCGAAGCAGGAAGGTGGTCGCCGTTCGCGCGCTGCCGCTGCAGCCGAGGCTCCGGCCGAGGCGCCGAAGGCTGAAGCCGCCGAGGAGGCAGCACCCGCTGCCGCAGCCAATGGCGAAGCTTCGCCGACGGATGGTGAACAGGAAGATGCTCCTGCCCGTCGGCCGCGCCGCACCCGCCGCCCGCGCCTGAAGTCCGGCGAAGAGGCGAGCGAAGCAGGCACGTCCGGCGACGAGCCGATCACCGAAGCGGCACAGTAAGCTTCCGATACAGCAGTTCAGGACGGCGGGCTCAGGCCCGCCGTTTTCGTTTGTGTCGCCGGAAAATGCGTTATCGTGTCCATGAGGCGGTGGTGAAAAGGCTCTTCGCGAGACACTGCAAAAAAGTTCTTCTTGTCGCCTTCACAAGCTCTTGAGCCGGTCGGCTGACATGCCCATATCCGCGTCAACGGGGCCTGCCGCGAAGACGTTTTGACTACGGTCATGGCGTCGATGGGGGTCCGTCACATTGAATCTGATCCGGTGCTGCATGGCGGGCCGGTCAGGGAATGGAGACACAGATGAACATTGAGAAGTATTCCGAGCGCGTGCGGGGTTTCATCCAGTCTGCCCAGACGATGGCGCTTTCCCGCAATCATCAGCAGTTAACGCCCGAGCATATCCTGAAGGTCCTGATCGATGACGAGGAGGGCTTTGCATCCTCGCTGATCGAGCGTGCCGGCGGACGCTCAAAGGACGTGCGCCTCGGCGTCGAGGCAGCCCTTGATGCACTGCCGCGGGTCGAAGGCGGCAACGGGCAGCTCTACCTGTCGCAGCCGCTGGCCAAGGTTTTCGCGACCGCCGAGGAACTGGCGAAGAAGGCCGGCGATTCCTTCGTGACTGTTGAGCGCCTCCTGACCGCACTTGCTGTCGAGAAGTCGGCAAAAACCGCCGACATCCTCGCGAAGGCGGGTGTAACGGCGACTGCGCTCAACCGCGTGATCGAGGACATCCGCAAGGGCCGCACCGCCGATTCGGCATCTGCCGAGCAGGGCTATGACGCGCTGAAGAAGTATGCGCGCGACCTGACGGCTGACGCGCGTGCCGGCCGACTTGATCCGGTGATCGGACGCGACGACGAAATTCGCCGCACCATCCAGGTGCTGTCGCGTCGCACGAAGAACAACCCGGTGCTGATTGGCGAACCGGGCGTGGGCAAGACCGCGATCGCGGAAGGCCTGGCGCTGCGCATCGTCAATGGCGACGTGCCTGAGTCCCTCAAGGACAAGCAGCTGATGGCGCTCGACATGGGCTCGCTAATCGCCGGCGCGAAGTATCGCGGCGAGTTTGAGGAGCGTCTGAAGGCAGTGCTGTCTGAGGTGACGGCAGCCGAAGGGGGCATCATCCTGTTCATCGACGAGATGCACACGCTGGTCGGCGCCGGCAAGTCCGAGGGTGCGATGGATGCATCGAACCTTCTGAAGCCGGCGCTGGCGCGCGGCGAACTGCACTGCGTTGGCGCGACCACGCTCGACGAGTACCGCAAGTACATCGAGAAGGACGCCGCACTTGCCCGCCGCTTCCAGCCGGTCTTCGTTGAAGAGCCGACGGTCGAGGACACGATCTCGATCCTGCGCGGCATCAAGGAAAAGTACGAGCAGCACCACAAGGTGCGCATCTCCGACTCGGCGCTGGTCTCGGCGGCAATGCTGTCCAACCGCTACATCACCGACCGCTTCCTGCCGGACAAGGCGATCGACCTTGTCGACGAATCGGCTTCGCGCCTGCGCATGCAGGTCGATTCGAAGCCTGAAGAGCTCGACGAACTCGACCGCCGCATCATGCAGCTGAAGATCGAGCGCGAGGCGCTGAAGGTCGAGACCGACGAGGCGTCGAAGGATCGCCTGGTCAGGCTGGAGAAGGAACTCGCCGAAGTTGAGGAAAAGTCAGCGACGCTGACGGCGAAGTGGCAGGCCGAGAAGCAGAAGCTGGGCCTCGCCGCGGAACTGAAGAAGCAGCTCGACGAGGCGCGCAATGAACTGGCGATCGCCCAGCGAAAGGGCGAGTTCGCCAAGGCGGGTGAGCTCGCCTATGGCCGCATCCCCGAGCTCGAAAAGAAGCTCGCTGAAGCGGAAGCCCATGACAGCGCGGGCTCGATGGTCGAAGAGACCGTGACGCCGCAGCACATCGCGCATGTCGTGTCGCGTTGGACCGGCATTCCGGTCGAGAAGATGCTCGAGGGGCAGCGCGAGAAGCTGATGCGCATGGAAGACGAACTTGCCAAGCGTGTCGTAGGGCAGGGTGAGGCGATCCAGGCGGTCTCCAAGGCGGTGCGCCGCGCGCGTGCCGGCCTGCAGGACCCGAACCGTCCGATCGGCTCGTTCATGTTCCTTGGCCCGACTGGCGTCGGCAAGACGGAGCTGACCAAGGCGCTGGCTGCATTCCTGTTCGACGACGACACCGCGATGGTCCGTATCGACATGTCGGAATTCATGGAGAAGCACTCCGTCGCCCGACTGATCGGCGCACCTCCCGGCTATGTCGGCTATGAGGAAGGCGGCGTGCTCACCGAGGCGGTCCGGCGCCGGCCCTATCAGGTGATCCTGTTCGATGAGGTCGAAAAGGCGCACCCGGACGTCTTCAACGTGCTGCTGCAGGTGCTAGATGACGGCCGCTTGACCGATGGCCAGGGCCGTACGGTCGACTTCCGCAACACCCTGATCATCATGACGTCGAACCTCGGCGCCGAGTATCTTGTCTCGCTCGGCGAGAATGAGGACGTCGGCAAGGTGCGCGAGTCGGTGATGAACGCTGTGAAGTCTGCCTTCCGGCCGGAGTTCTATAACCGCATCGATGAAGTGATCATCTTCCACCGTCTGCGGCGCAAGGACATGGGCCAGATCGTCCAGATCCAGCTGGGTCGACTCGAGAAGCTGCTCGAGGATCGCAAGGTCGTCCTCGATCTCGATGATGAGGCGGTCGAATGGCTGGCGGAAAAGGGTTATGATCCCGCCTATGGCGCCCGTCCGCTCAAGCGCGTGATCCAGAAGGAACTGCAGGATCCGCTCGCCGAGAAGATCCTGATGGGCGAAATACTTGATGGCTCGATCGTCAAGATCACGTCCGGTTCCGACCGGCTGATCTTCCGCCCGAAGCAGCGCGCGGCGGAAACCGAGGCGGCAGCGGCCTGACGACCACAACAACAGGCACCCTTCTCCCATGGGGGAGGGTGCACAACCATGACGGGGACAAAATGCCATGCAGGGCAAGATGATCCTCTTCTGGCGGCGGCTCGACCTGACGGCGCTCGAACGTCTGGAACTCGAGGCCGGGGCGGGTGGCATTCGCGCCAGCTCAACCATAGTCAGCATCGAGTATTCTGGCTTCCAGCTCGACTACGAATGGCTGCTCGATGGCGAGTGGCGAACGACATCCCTCGAAATGCACAAATATGGCAAGTCCGGACGACAGGACGTTCGGATGGAACGCGCGGGCGGCGGCTGGACGGTCAACGGCGAGGTGCGCAGCGACCTCAACGGCGCCGACGAGCCGGACCTGTCGGCGACGCCATTCTGCAACACCTTGCCGATCCGCCGACTCGGCGCGGAGGTTGGGGCGGAGCTCACACTCGATACCGTATATGTCGACGCGGCCGATCTTTCTGTTGTCCGCTCGCGCCAGCGCTATCTGCGCCAGAGCCGTGACATCATCCGCTACATCGACCTAGGCACCGCCGCTGGCTTTGAGGCCGAACTGGTCGTCGATGCGGACGGGCTTGTGCAGGAGTATCGCAACCTGTTCGAGCGGGTTCATGTAACCGAGTGAGACCACAGGCCTCACTCGAATAGTTGGCGCGCCAGTTTCACTCGGGCGCAAAATCATCTACAGCATCCCGCGAAAGTGGAGGAACTGGCCGGGCTTGTCCCGTGCCTTGGCAGAGCATGACCTTTCCCGGACTGCTCTGAATACTACAGCCCAGGGGAGGGGCCGTGACTGCAGAACCCGTAATTATTGCTGGCGGTGGCATCGCCGGCTTGTCGCTCGCACTGACGCTGCACCAGATCGGCGCGCCGGTCCTCGTTCTCGAATCCGTGCGTGACCTGCGGCCGCTCGGCGTCGGCATCAACCTGCAGCCAAATGCGGTGCGCGAGCTCTTCGACCTCGGCATCACCGAAGCCGATCTCGATGCGATCGGCATGCAGACGCGCGAATGGGCGCTGGTTGGCCTCAACGGCAACGATATCTATTCCGAACCGCGTGGACTGCTGGCCGGATACAAATGGCCGCAATATTCGGTCCATCGTGGCGAGCTGCAGATGATGCTCTACCGCAAGCTGGTCGAGCGGGCAGGGCCGGACGTCATCCGATTCGGCGCCCGCGTCGCCGGCTACCGGAACAACGAGGACGGAACGGTTTCCGCGATTGTCGAGACGGCTGATGGCGAAGGTTACGAAGAGAAGGGCTGCCTTCTCATCGGCGCCGACGGCCTGCACTCGGCGGTGCGCGCGCAGATGCATCCCGACCAGCCGCCGATCCACTGGGGCGGCGCGATCATGTGGCGCGGCACCAGCCCCGGCATCCCGATTCGCACCTGCGCTTCGTTCGTCGGCCTCGGCACCCACCGGCACCGCTTCGTCTTCTACCCGATCTCCGCTCCCGATGCCGAAACCGGCCTTGCGACCATCAACTGGATCGCCGAGGTGACGGTCGATCCGTCCGAAGGCTGGAAGAACAGCGGCTGGTTCAAGCCGGTCGAGATCGACGACTTCGCGCACCACTTCGACGGCTGGACCTATGAATGGCTGGACATTCCGGCGCTGCTGCGTGGTGCCGAGATCGCGTACGAGAACCCGATGATCGACCGCGATCCGGTTCCGACCTGGCATGACGGCCGGGTTCTCTTGATCGGCGACGCCGCACACCCGATGTACCCGACCGGCTCGAATGGCGCGAGCCAGGGGATCATGGATGCGCGTCTCCTTGGCGCTCTTTTCCTCCGGCATGGCCTTACCCCGGATGCGCTGGCCGCGTTCGACGCGGAGTACTGCGGCCCAGTCTCGCAGATCGTGCTGCGGAACCGCGGCGCGGGACCGTTCGGGCTGCTCAACCTCGTTGACGAGCGTTGCGGCGGCACGTTCGACAATATCGACGATGTGATCCCGCCCGAGGAACGCACCGAGTTCATGGCGGGCTACAAGGCGGCCGCGGGCTTCGCCGTCGAGAAGCTGAACGCGTCTGCGTCAACGATTCCGCCGGGGGCAAGGCTCAACCTCACGTGACGTTGCGTTCTGCCATTTTCATGTCCCGTTCATGTCGCATGCGATAGCGTGGTCAACGAAATCGGCCACTTTGCAATCGGGACAACGGAATGACGGCGAGACTGATTCCCCTGACTTTGGGCCTCGTGGCGGGCCTTTCGCTGGAGGCGGTTGCACAGAGCCGCCAGGTCGAAGTCTTCTATGACCAGTATGGCCGGGAAGTGCTTCTCGACGTCTACACCGGCGAAGTCGTGGCGATCCGTGAGCTGCGCGGCCGCGCACGTGGCGAGATCCGCCGCGAGCAGCTTGGTCGCGGCGGCTACGATGACCGTTATCGCGACTATAGCCGCCGCTACCCGGCCGAGCCAGTGTACCCGGACGACGAGTACATTCTCGAGGACAATGGGGACGACTATGTCTATCCCGACGATGGCTATGCGCGCGAGGAGCTGCCGCCCTATGAGGAGGCGCCTGCTCCCTATCCGGACCTGGTGACGCCGGGGCCGGTCGAGCGGCAGCCGCTGGAGCAGCCTTCGGTCATCGCCGTTCCCGGCGAGCAACAGCAGCCGGTTACTGGCGAGAGCCAGACGGCAACGGTTTCGCCTGACACGCCGACGATCCTTGAGGAACAGCCGCGCGCGATTCCCGACGTCAGCCAGACGCCGACGATTTCGCGTACCGGCGCCACCGAGGAAATCGCCAAGATCCAGATCCTGCTCGACCGCGTCGGCGCTTCGCCCGGCGTCATCGACGGGCGCATCGGCGACAACGTCAACAAGGCGATCGATGCCTATCGCGAGCTCACCGGCGAGACGCTGCGCACCTACGACGCGGCCTATATCGACGAAAAGCTCGCGGCTACCGGCGGCGATCCGTTCATCACCTACGAGATCAAGCCGGAAGACGTGGCGGGCCCGTTCGTCGCCGCGATCCCGAGCGACTATGGCGAGAAGGCAAAGATGGAGCGCCTCGGCTACACCTCGGTGGTCGAGATGCTCGGGGAGCGCTTCCATGTCGACCAGAAGTACCTGGTCGCGCTCAATCCCGGCATCGACTTCAACAAGCCGGGCTCCATCGTCAAGGTGCCGAATGTCGGCAAGCCGCTCACCGGCAAGGTCTCGCGCATCATTGCCGACAAGGGCCGCAAGCAGCTGCGCGTCTATGATGACGCGGGCAAGCTCCTCGCGATATATCCGTCGACGATCGGCTCGACCGCAACCCCGTCACCGACCGGCACGCACACGATCGAGCGGATCGCGATGAACCCGGTTTACACCTATAATCCGAAGATCAACTTCCAGCAGGGCAACAACACCAGCATCCTGACCATCCCTCCGGGGCCGAACGGTCCGGTCGGCACGGTCTGGATTGCGCTGTCGAAGCCGACCTACGGCATCCACGGTACGCCCGACCCGGAAAAGATCGGCAAGACCAACTCCAACGGCTGCATTCGCCTGACGAACTGGGACGCGGAGGAGCTGGCAAAGATGGTTTCGCCGGGCGTCACCGTCGAGTTCATCGAATAGGCGACTCACACGAAAAAGAAAAAGCTGGCGGTCGCTGACCAGCCGGCTTTTTTCTTGTCCATTCTTTCTTCTACCGGACGCTCGCCATCTTGAGCGGCGGCTCGTCCCCATCGCGCAGCAGCTGGTCGATGCGCTCCCGTTCCTTCTTGAAGGCTTCGAGCTGTTCGCCCTTCAGCGCCTTCTCGTTCGGCAGGCGCACGCGCATCGGGTCGACCTTGGTGCCGTTGACGATGACTTCGTAGTGGAGGTGATTGCCCGTCGAAAGACCGGTCGAGCCGACATAGCCGATCACCTGGCCCTGGCGAACTTTCGCGCCTTCGGTGACACCTTCTGCAATCGCGCTCTGGTGGTTGTACGAGGTCTTGTAGCCATTGGCGTGGCGGATGATGGTCTGTCGACCATAGCCGCCCGCCCAGCCTGCCTTCTCGATGACGCCGTCGCCGGAGGCGATGATCGGCGTGCCGCGGGGAGCGGAGTAGTCGACGCCGGTGTGCATGCGGGTATAGCCGAGGATCGGGTGTTTGCGGCCGCCAAAGCCGGAGCGGAAGGTGCCGTTCGGCACCGGATTGCGCAGCAGGAACTGGCGCGAGCTGCGGCCTTCCTCGTCAAAATACTCGACCGAGCCGTCTTCCATCTGGAAGCGATAGAAGGTGCGGGTCGTGCCGCTGAAGGTTGCCTGGACGTAGAGCAGCTCGGAATTTTCCGTCGCGGCATTGTCCTCGTCGGGCTGGGAGAAGAAGGCTTCGATCCGGTCGGACGGGGTGAGGCGCGACTGGAAGTCGACATCGGATGCCAGCAGCCGGATCAGCTGCCGGGTCATCGGGCGCGACATGCCGTAGGAATAGGCGGCACGGTGGATGCCGTCATAGACGGTCGGCAGGTCGCCGCGGCCGCGCACCGCCGGCTGGTTCGTGTCGAAGGCGGTCATGATCGCCGGATTCGGCTCCGGCTCGCTGCCCTGCACATACTGATTGCGGTCGTCGAGCGCGATGGTGATGACGTGGCTGCGGCCCTTGTAGATGCTGGCGCGCACGATGCGCCCCATCTCGCCCCTGGTCTCGATGCCCAGACGAATCACGTGGCCGGCCTTCAGCGCTTCGGTGCGCATCAGCTTTGAGATCGCCCGCACCATGCCTTCCGAATCGGCGCCGGCATAACCAGCCTCCTCAAGCGCCTCCGCGACGTTGCGCTCGACGGGGAAGGGGATGATGTCCTCGGCATAACCTTCGGCATCGGTGCCTTCGGTATCGCGCGGTGCGTAGGAGACGTTCTCCTGCACAATGCGGATGCCGAACGAGCTGCCGAGCGTCAGGCTGGAGAGCGCAGCTTCAGCGCCGCCGAATCGCTGCGGATCAACATAATGAAGCGACGCAACCTGGACGTCGCCGTCGGTGAGGATCGCGCCGGTATTGCGCACGACCTGCTCGACCTCGTCGGCGGAAAGGGCGCTGCGCTCGTCGAACTGGGCGACGTCGAGGGGGAAATCCGTGGTGCGAAGGCTGACCTCGCTGTCAACCTTGGCGCCGTAGATCACGCCGGTGCTGGCGAAAAGATCGTTGCGGGGCCGCGCCGCGCTCTCGTCTTCCGCGAATACCTGCAGCGGATCGAAGGGCGGATAGGAGCGGGTGGTGGTGTGACCTGCGGCGAGCGCCATCTTCACATGCACGAACGGCATGGTGCGAACGACGTCGCGGTCGCCGGCACGGACCATGGTCGACACTTCCATGCGCCGCCGGTCGGTGGCGCGGGAAAGCGTGCGCGGCGGCACCAGCCTGGTGGTTTTGGCGGCATCGCCCGCGGCCGTGGTGCTGATCGAGGCTGGGTTGAGAATCTCCGGGGGGGTCGCGAGCTTTTCGCGTCCGTCGAGAGCCGTGAAGAGGGCCGCCCCCATCAGCACGCTGGAGGTAATGCCGGTCATGAATGTGCCCGAGAGCCAGCGTGCCGACACCTCGCGGCGGTCCGGCGGACCCGCGCGCCCGTCGCCGACGAGCGGCGGCTCGTTGCCGAGCCCGGCTATGGTGTCATCGAACTGCTGCATCGCGGTCGGCGGTCTTTCCCCTCGGGCGGACTGCATTCGAATTGTCGAGCGCGATGACAATTGCCTGTCACACGCCCCCAAGTCAACGAAAGCTCCAAAATCCGGAGCCCACTCTCTCTGTATAAAGGATGACGCTTGTGCGGAGACTGCGGTGCAATCGCGCCCGCGTCATGGGAGGAACGGACTATGGGCCGAATGGGGCTCCAATATGACCTTGGCCCGTTGTCCACCGCCCGCCGATTTTTCGACCATAGCCTTGATTTTGCGCAAGGTTTGGGCATGCGGGAAAAAGTGCGTTGGGACGAAAAAATCTCGCAGAATGTCGTTGACAGGGTTGGGGAGTGGAGCCTATATACGCCTCA
>Ga0182740_1000142_pt1 | contig 116902 bp, 114 predicted proteins | sample eDN5th37CKraftBY_FD_128872 | JGI IMG/M metagenome (GOLD analysis project Ga0182740, IMG submission 128872) | Enriched backyard soil microbial communities from Emeryville, California, USA - eDNA 5th pass 37_C Kraft BY (version 2) (version 2) | ecosystem: Environmental > Terrestrial > Soil >...
AACGCGAAGCCACCTACGCCGACTGGCTCCATCACTACAATCACCACCGACCCCACACCGGCCTCGGCGGCTCAACACCCGCAGAACGCGTTCACAACCTCACGGGGAAGAACAGCTAGCGCGGAGTCATGCCCACACGCTCGGCGCGGGCGCCTTCGTCGACGGAAGGGCCGCCGAAGCCGCCCATTCACGGACCCAGGGCTCGAGCTCGGGGAGGTTGTCGGGCCGGTGCAGAGCCTCGAAGAGCTCCTCGAGCGGGATGACCCCTCCCCCGCGGCGCAGGAACCGGGCGCGCACGACCATCTGCGCGTAGACCTCTCCGTCGACCACCGCGCGGTGCATCATGTACGTCGCCTTGTCGTCGTGCCCGATGAGGCGGGACTCGACCGTGAACGCCTGCCACAGCTCGAGCGACTTGCGGAACGTGATGGTCTCGCTCGCGACGACGGCGTACCAGCGCTTCTCCTTGAGGAGATCCCACAAGCCGGTGCGGATCATGAGGTCGAAGCGCCCGAGGTCGAACAGCGACGCGTAGCGACCGTTGTTCATGTGGCCGAGCAGGTCGAGGTCGGTGGGCAGCGTGTGGAGGCGCACGCGCCCGACGGAGTCGGGGGCGACGGGGCCGTTCCGGCGCAGCATCCACCGCGCGCGCCAGATCGTGAGGAGGGTGCGCCAGATCACATTCACGGGGAGCGATCGTAGTGATCGACGTGTCTTCGGGCGATTCGGTTGTCGCTCTCCGACAGAAAAGCCCGGGTTTCCTGTGCTCAGTCCCCGTCGGGAACCGCCGATTTCACTCCTCGCGAGCCCGCGCGTAGAGTCTGGCCATGAACGCCGAACTGCAGACTGACATCGTCGTCCGCCCTGTGCGCGACGTCGACGCCGAGGCCCTCGGCCGCGTGCACGCCACCTGCTGGCACGAGACCTACGACCACCTCATCAGCAAGGCGGCGCTCGAGCGCATCTCGCCGAAGCGCCTCGCCGAGCTGTGGACCCACTGGGCCGTCCAGGGCCCCGAGTTCACGATGTGCGCCGCCCTCGTCGACGGCGAGATCGTCGGCTTCGCCGGATCGGGCCCCGCCCGCGACAAGGACGCGCCGCGCAACCGCGAGCTGTACTTCATCTACCTGCTCGACGCGTGGCACGGCACCGGCATCGGCCAGAAGCTGTTCGACTCCGTCGTGCGCGAGGGCGAGCCGCTCTACCTGTGGGTCGCCGAAGACAATCCGCGCGCCCACCGCTTCTACACCCGCAACGGGTTCACCCTCGACGGCGCCTCGCACACCGAGCCCTTCCTCGGCGAGACGCTGACCGAGGTGCGATTCGTCCGCTGAGCGCCTGACGTGCTGCAGGTGTGGGCCCTGCCGGGCATCCCCGAGGTGACGCCCGGCACCGACCTCGTCGAGGTGATCGCGGACGCCGTGGCCGACACGCTCGAAGACGGCGACATCCTCGTGGTGACGTCGAAGATCGTGTCCAAGGCCGAGGGCCGCATCGTGAAGGCCGACGACCGCGATGACGCGATCACGGCCGAGACGGTGCGAGTCGTCGCCACGCGCACGTCCGAGACCGGGCACGTGACCCGCATCGTGCAGAACCGCCTCGGCATCGTGTCGGCCGCCGCCGGCGTCGACGCCTCGAACACGGCCCACGGCACCGTCCTGCTGCTGCCGGAGGATCCGGATGCCTCGGCCCGCGCCCTCGCGGCGGGCCTCCGATCGCGTCTCGGCGTGCGCGTCGGAGTCATCGTGTCCGACACGCTCGGCCGCGCGTGGCGCGACGGTCAGATCGACCACGCGATCGGCGCGGGCGGGGTCCATGTGTTCGAGGATCTGCGGGGCGCGACGGATGCCGAGGGCCGCCCCCTCATCGTCACGATGCCGTGCGTCGCCGACGAGCTCGCCGCCGCAGCAGACCTGGTGAAGGGCAAGGCCTCGCGGCTGCCGGTCGCCGTCGTGCGCGGACGCGCCGACCTCGTGGGCGACCTCGATCTCCCGGGCGCGCGCTCCATCGTGCGCTCGCTCGACCGCGACATGTTCCGCCTCGGCACTGACGAGGCGTATGCAGAGGGGTTCGCGGCCGGCAGAGCGGCCGCGAACCCCTCCTCCCCCGCTCAGCGCGAACGCAGCGTGACCTGACCGGCCGACACCTCCACGTGGATCGTGCTGGACGCGCTCGGGTCCGACCCGATGCGGTTGTCGAAGCCGCCGGCCGAGACGTCCGACGTCACCACGTAGTCGCCCTGGGGCACGGAGAGGTTGAGCGATCCGGCGCTCAGGTCCACGGTGACCTCGTCGGGCTGAGAGCCCGTCAGGGCCGCGTCGAGAGAGCCGGCGTTGACGATGAGGTTCGCCGTCGCGACATCCGCGAGTTCGAGATCGGCGCGGCCGGCGTTCATGTCGGCCTTCAGCGATTCGGCGGAGCCCGCGATGTCGGCGCGGCCCGCGTTCATTGTGAGGTCGAGCTCGGCGAACTCGCCCTCCACGTCGAGCGTCCCCGCCGAGAACGTGATGTCGGCGTCGAGGCCCTCGAGCGACTGCGGCAGGCGCAGCACTGCATCGCCGGGACCGCCGAACCAGCCGCCGAAGATCCACCACGGACCCCACATGCGGGGCGAGCTCACGACCAGGTCACCGCCGTCGCGCTCGAGCACCCAACGGTCGGCACCCCACGAGCTCGTGACCTCGAGCTCGGCCTCGCGCACCGATCCGAACTCCACGCGCAGCGATCCGGCCGCCGCGTCGATGTCGAGGCGATCGACGCCGGCGACCTCGACGGTGCGGTTCGTCGTGTGCACGGATGCCGACACGATCGTGCCGACGACCGCCGAGACGATCGCGCCGACGATCACGAGGCTTCCGAACACGATCGCGAGGATCGCGACCACACGGCCGGCGCTCGACGGCGGTCGCTGCGGCGAGCCTCCCGGCGGGTTCTGACCCGGGACCGGGGGCGGCCCGGCGGGTGTCGCGGGCGGGGGTGGGTTCAGCGTCGTGCTCATCGGTTCGTTCCCATCTGCGGCGTCGGGCCGCCTGGCGTCGCGGGTCGGGACCCGCCGTGTTCGAGGTGGGCGAGCGCTGCGAGCACCCGCCGGTTGCCGGACTCGTCCGGCTCGAGGTCGAGCTTCTGGAAGACGGCCGTGATGTGCTTCTCGACGCTTCCCTCGGTGACGTGCAGCGTCTTCGCGATGGCCTGGTTCGACCGGCCTTCGGCGATGAGGGCGAGAACGGTTGCCTCGCGGTCGGTGAGGCGCTGCATCCGCTCGTCCTTCCTCCGCCTGTTGAGCAGCTGCGCGACCACTTCGGGGTCGAGCACTGTCGCGCCGCCCGCGATGCGATCGATCGCCTCGAGGAAGTCGGAGACGTCCGCCACACGGTCCTTGAGGAGGTACCCGAGCGCGCCGTCGCTCGACGCGATGAGGTCGGACGCGTAGCGCTCCTCGACGTACTGCGACAGCACGAGCACCGCGAGCCGCGGGAGCCGGGCGCGCAGGGCGATCGCCGCGCGCACGCCCTCGTCGGTCCACGTGGGCGGGAGCCGCACGTCGATGATCGTGAGGTCGGGGTTGGTCTCGTCGACGGTCTCGTCGAGGTGGGTCGCGTCGGCGAGGGCGGCGACCACGTCGTGGCCGGCGTCTTCGAGGACGCGCACGAGACCTTCGCGCAGCAGGGCGGAATCCTCGCAGATCAGGATGCGCACGGGATGCTCACCTCCACGCTGGTCGGCCCGCCGACAGGGCTGTCGATGCGCGCCTCGCCGCGAGCGGCGACCACGCGGTTGACGATGCCGTCGAGCCCCCCACCCGGCATGACGCGGGCACCGCCCACGCCGTTGTCCTCGACGCGTGCCCACAGCGTGCGGCCCGCCTCGGGGGTGGCGCCGTCGCGCAGCCGCACGACCACGCGCACCTCCGTGCCGCGGGAGTGCTTCGTCGCGTTCGTGAGCGCCTCGGCGATCGCGAAGTAGGCGGCGGCCTCCGCGTCGCGGCTGCAGCGTCCGTCCAGTCGCACGTCGAGGTGCACCGGTATCACGGACCGCGCCGCGAGGGCGGAGAGCGCCGCGTCGAGACCGCGGTCGTCGAGCACGGCGGTGTGGATGCCGCGTGCGAGCTGGCGCAGCTCGGTGATGGCGGCCTTCGTCGAGGTGTGCGCCTCGGAGATGAGCTCCTTCGCGGCATCCGGGTCGCTGTCGATCTTCTGCTGCGCGAGGCCCAGGGTCATGCCGACCGAGACGAGCCGCGGCTGAACGCCATCGTGGAGGTCGCGCTCGATGCGCGTGCGCTCGACGTCGGCGGCGCGGACGGCCCCCGCGTGCTGGACGCTCGATGTGCGCGCTGCCTCGGCGAGCTGGGCCTCTCGTGAGGGGACGACGATCGCACGGGCGATCACCCCATGCAGGAGCGCCAGGCCGACGATCGCGGCGAGAGCGACGATGGCGGAGAGGATGCCGATCGGCACCGCCCACGCGATCGGCACGTCGATCGCGGTGCGGGCGAGCCGCACGGCGCTCGCGTCGGCGAACAGGGGCGAGAACGCGAGCACGACGCCCGAGGCGAAGACACCCACGAGGAACAGCACGATCCAGCCGAGGATCGTCGAGATGGCGAAGTTCGCGATCGCGCGCCACGTCGTCGGGTCGATGATCTGCAGCCCGATCGTGCGCATGAACCCGGCGAACCCGGGGCGGCCGCTCGTGCGCGGCCGGCCGACGGGGAGTCCGAAGCCGTAGAGACCGTCGACGCGGGCGGTCTCCAGCCAGCCCACGGCGAAGAGCGCGTACACGAGGCCGAGGAAGAAGATGAGCCCGATGCCGAGCACCGGCAGGAGGCCGATGCTCAGCCCGAGCAGGGTGAACAGCACCGCGAACAGCGCGGGGCCGATCACGCCGAGGGCGGCGAGCTGTGCGATCGCACCCGCGACGCGCGCCGGAGACGACACGCGTCGAAGGGTGTCAGGACGTTCGGAGGACATACCCCCAACGTACGGGCGGGCGCCGTGATGCGCGCCAGAGGCATCCGGAGTTCTTTTGTCGGGTTAACCCCCGGTCACGGGCCGGTCATCGCGCCGGGACCGGCCGGTGACGGACGCCGAGATCGCACGAATGACGGGCGGATGCCGCATCCGATTGCAGTTCGCGCAATCTCGGATGGGTGGAGACCGCCCCCGCCCTCAGTCCGACTGCGCGAGGTACTCGAGTTGGGCGCGCGTGGACGCTTCCGCGGCGAAGCGCACGGCCGGGTCGACGCGTGAATACACGAGGTTGACCACGGCGGTCACGAGCTCCGGATCGCCCGACGGCTCGCGACCGAGCTTGTCGAGCGCGGTGCGCACCTCGTCGAGACGCGATGCGCGGTGAGCGGCGTAGCGCGCGCACACGTCGGCGAGATCGGGAAGCCCCGGTCCGTGCGCGGGGAGCACGGGGATCGCCCCGAACTCCGCGAGCCGCTCGAGGCTGCGCAGGTAGGCGCCGAGCGACCCGCCGGGGTGCGCGATGATCGTCGAACCGCGGCCGAGGATCGTGTCGCCCGTGATCATCGTCCCGCCCGCGGAGGCGTCTCCGCGGAGCGCGGGTGCGTCGCGGGCCCCGTCTTCGACGGCGGTGTCGTCGGGGAGGTGGAAGCTCACGGAGTCGGCGGTGTGGCCCGGGGTCGCGACGACATCCAGCCGCACGCCGCCCGCCTCGATCCGCTCGCCTGCGGCGAGGGGCGGCCCGTCGTGGCACAGGCTCGGGTCGAACGCGCGCACCGGTGCGCCGGTCTGCTCGGCGAACCGTGGCGCGCCCTCCACATGGTCGCGATGGTGATGCGTCAGCAGGATCAGCTCGACGGGCCCCTCGGCCTGCAGCCGGTCGAGGTGCTCGTCGTCGTCGGGACCGGGATCCACGACGATCGCCCCGGTGTGACCCGGCGCGCGGATGATGAACGAGTTCGTGCCGTCGAGCGTCATCGGTCCGGCGTTCGGGGCGAGGAGTCGGGTGACCTGATGCGTCCACCGCTCGGCCGCGAGCACCGGGCGGATCACCGGGCGCTGACCTTGCCGAACAGGCGCGCGATCGGCGCGAGCACCATGGGCCGGGCCGCGACCCACGCGGCCGCGATGACGACCATCGAGGCGACGAAGATCCAGAAGCCGACCCAGTTCTCGACGTCCTGCGACGCGTACATGTGGTTCAGGTTGCGCAGGGCGCCGGTCGCGAACACGAGTACCACGTGCACGAAGATGAACAGCACGAAGTAGATCATCACGGGGAAGTGGATCGCCCGCGCCCACTCGACCGGATACAGCTTGTTGAGTCCGGTGGCGTTCTTCGGCCACACCCCGCTCATGCGCACGCCGGTGACGGCCGCGAGCGGGGCCGCGATGAACACGGTCGTGAAGTACGCGAGCTGCTGGAGCGAGTTGTAGTTCACCCACCCGTTCTCGGTCGGCCAGTCGAGCGACACGTACTGCAGTGCGGCCGAGATCGCGTTCGGGAACACCTCCCAGCTCGTCGGCACGATCCGCATCCACTGCCCGGTCACGAACAGCAGCACGACGAAGATCACGCCGTTGACGAACCACAGGATGTCGAGCGACTGGTGGAACCACAGCGCGAGGCTGATCTTGCGCTTGCTGTTCCAGCGCGGCGACCAGAACGCGGTCGGTCGCTTCTCGGTGCGCACACGCAGACCGGAGCGGATGATCAGCACGATCAGGAACACGTTGAAGAAGTGCTGCCAGCCGAGCCACGGCGGCAGACCCACGGGCGCTCCTTCGGGCAGGTGGTACTCGCCCGGGTACGTCGCGAGGAAGTCCTGCATGACCTCGAGGCTCAGGAACCAGCGCACGAACAGGACGGCCATGCCGGCGGCGAACAGCAGTCCGAGCCCGCCGACGATCGCCGCGCCGACCCATTGGCCCCGCGTGAACGGCCCGATGCGCTTCGGCTCGGGTCGAGGCTCAGGTCGAACGGATGCCGCCGCCCCCGGCCACACCGTCTGGGTGAACGGCAGCGGCGCGCGGGGACCGGCTTCGGCGACCGGTGCGGTCGCGGTGGCGGTGGTTGTAGCCGCGGATGCCGCGGCGGGGGCGGATGCCGCGGCGGGGGCGGATGCCGCGGCGGGCGCCGCGCCCGGACGCGGGAGGCCGGTACGCGCGGCGCGCCCCTGTGCGGACGCGGCTGCTTCGGCTGCTTCCGCAGAGGGCGCCGGCGTCTCGGCGGGCGCAGGCGCCTCCCCCTCGGTCGCTGAGCGAGCGAAGCGAGACGAAGCGGCGGCCCCCGCGGCGGCGCGATCCGGTGCGAAGCCGGAAGGAGGCCACGGCTCTCCGCCCGGCGTGCGCGGAAGTCCGCGGCGCAGCGGGCGGGTTCCTGCAGCGGTGGCGGGCGCTGTCGTGGCGGCGGCGGACGCTTCGTCTCGCTGCGCTGGCTCTGCGACCGGGGTGGAAGTGTCCGCTCGCTCGGCTGCCGCCGTGGTCGGCACGTCCGCCGCCGGCGCGGACTGCACGAGCGACTCGGGCGGCCACGGCTCTCCGCCCGGCGTGCGCGGCAGTCCGCGACGCACCCGGCGTACGCCGACCGCGGCAGTCGCGGCGGCGGGCGCCGCCTGCGCCGCCACCTGTGGCGCGGCATCCGCGACCGTCTGCGCGACCTCCGGTGCGGCATCCGCAACCGTCTGCGCCGCACCCGTCGGCTCGGCGGCCACCGACTCCCCGACCGACTCCTCCGCGGCGGGAGCGGCGCTCAATGCGCCCTCGGGCACCTCGCCGTTCGGCGGCCACGGCTCTCCCCCGGCCACGCGCGGGAGCCCGCGGCGCAGCGTGCGGCCGTACGTTGCCATTCGGTTACGCCTTCTTCGCCTCGAGGGCCGCGATCAGCTGGGGGACGACCTGGAACACGTCGCCCACGACGCCGAAGTCCGCGATCTCGAAGATCGGGGCATCCGCATCCTTGTTGATCGCGACGATCGTCTTCGCCGTCTGCATGCCTGCCTTGTGCTGGATCGCGCCCGAGATGCCGAGAGCGACATACAGCTGCGGCGACACCGACACACCCGTCTGCCCGACCTGGTACGACTGCGGCACGTAGCCCGCATCCACCGCAGCGCGCGACGCGCCCACGGCGGCGCCGAGCGCGTCTGCGAGCTGCTCGACGAGGGCGAACTTCTCGGCCGAGCCGAGGCCGCGACCGCCCGAGACGACCTTCGCGGCACCGCGCAGCTCGGGGCGTGACGACGTGACCTCCGCCTGCTTCACCTCACCGACCGACGCGGCGCGACGACCGGATGCCTGCACCGTGAGCGTCTCGGCCACGAGCGGCTTCGCCTCAGCTCGCGCGTCGACCGCGCCGATGCGCAGCGTGATGACGGGGGCGCCCCACGTGACGGCGGAGTCGGCGCTGTAGGCGCCGCCGTACACGGAGTGGTGCGCGACGACTCCTTCGGCGTCGCGCGAGACGCCGACCGCGTCGACTGCGACCCCGGAGCGCGTGCGCGCCGCGAAGCGGCCGGCGACGTCGCGCCCCTCGATCGAGTGCGAGATGAGCACGGCGTCGGGGCGGACGAGATCGGATGCCGCCACCAGCGCGTCGACGACCGGCACCGTGAGCTGCTCGCCGAGTCCCTCCGGCTCGGCCACGAGCACCGTCGCGGCACCGAGCTCGGCGGCTGCGGCGGCGAGCGCCTCGTGCTTCGCCGACGGCGCGACCACGAGCGCGACCGGTGTGCCGACGCCCGCCGCGGCTCCGAGGAGTCCCGCCGCCGACTTCGCGAGCTGCCCGTCGGGCGTCGTGTCGAGGAGGACGAGGATCGAGTCTTCTGCGAACTCAGCCATCACCATGCGCCCTTCACACCAGCCGGTTCTCGATGAGGAATTCGGCGAGCTTCTCGCCCGCGTCGCCCTCGTCGACGATCTTGACTCCCGCCGCGCGCGGGGGCTTCTCGCTGATCGCGATCACGATCGAGCGCGAGGCATCGGCATCGTGCGGGTCGATCGCGAGATCCGCGAGCGACATCGTCTCGAACGGCTTCTTCTTCGCCGCCATGATGCCCTTGAAGTTGGGGAAGCGCGCATCGGGCAGACGCTCCGTGATCGAGATCACCGCCGGAAGCTGCGCGGTGACCTCGGCTGTGCCGCCGTCGGTCGCACGCTCGCCCGACACCGCGGCATCCGTGATCTCGACCGAGTTCAGGCTCGTCGCCGCCGGGACGTCGAGCAGCTCGGCGACCATGGACGCGATCATGCCGCCCGACCCGTCGGTGGACTGGTTGCCCGCGATCACGAGGTCGAAGCCGATCTTCTGCAGCGCCGCCGCGAGCACTTCGGCCGTCAGGCCCATGTCGGCGCCCAGCAGTTCCTCGTCGACGATCTGCACCGCCGATGCCGCGCCCATCGCGAGGCCCTTGCGCACCGTCGCGGCCGCCGACTCGGGAGCCATCGACAGAACGACGACCTCGGTGCCGGGGTTCTTGTCGGCGTGGCTGAGCGCGACCTCGAGGGAGCGCTCGCCGATCTCATCGAGGACGGACTCGCTCGCCGCGCGGTCGGCCAAGCCGGTCTCCAGGTTCAGCTTGCGGTCCCCGTACGTGTCGGGGACCTCCTTCACCAGCACGACGATCTTCATCGACTCTCCTCACGCCTCCGGCGAGTCTACCGGCGGCCTTTTTATGTACCCAATCGGCGGGACTCGCCCCGCCTGCGCGGGTGGTCACACCCGTTTGTGCATACATTTCCGGATGCCGCGGCGGGCGGCATCCGTCGCGTGCCCGGGCCGGTCAGCGGTGCTCGAACCGCGGCTCCCTCTTCTCGCGGAACGCGGCCATGCCCTCCTTCTGGTCGGCCGTGTCGAACAGCGACGCGAACACGTGCCGCTCGAACCGCAGACCCTCGGCGAGCGGGGTCTCCATCGCCGCGTCGAGAGCCGCCTTCGTCGCGTACAGCGACGGGAGCGACTTCGACGCGATCGTCTCGGCGACGCACTCGGCTTCGGCGAGCAGCTCGTCGACCGGGACCACGCGCGAGACCAGCCCGATGCGCTCGGCCTCGGTCGCGTCGATCATGCGCCCCGTGAGGATGAGCTCGGCGGCCTTGTAGTACCCGACCGCGCGGACCAGCCGCTGCGAGCCGCCCATGCCCGGCATGACCCCGAGGTTGATCTCGGGCTGCCCGAACCTGGCCGTGTCGGCAGCGAGGATGATGTCGCACATCATCGCGAGCTCGCACCCGCCGCCGAGCGCGTAGCCCGAGACGGCCGCGACGACCGGTGTGCGGATGGCGGCGAAGCGCGGCCACCCGCCGAAGTGGTCGCCCATGAGCATCTCGAGGCCGGACTTCGACTCCATCTCCTTGATGTCGGCACCCGCGGCGAACGCCCGCTCGGAGCCGGTCACGACGATGCAGCCCACGCCCGCGTCGGCGTCGAACGCCTCGGCGGCGGAGAGGATGTCCCACATCACCTGGGTGTTGAGCGCGTTGAGCGCGTCGGGTCGGTTGATCGTGATCCAGCCGACACGGCCGTCCTGCCGCACCAGGATCGTCTCGAACTCGGTCATCGCGATGTCCTTCCCGTCCGTCACAGCCGCTCGATCACGGTGGCGTTGGCCATGCCGCCACCCTCGCACATCGTCTGCAGACCGTAGCGGCCGCCCGTGTGCTCGAGATAGGCGACCAGCGTGCCGAGCAGTCGCGTGCCCGACGAGCCGAGCGCGTGGCCGAGGGCGATCGCACCGCCCCACGGGTTCGTCTTCGCGAGGTCGGCGCCGACATCGTGCGCCCACGCGAGCGGGACGGATGCGAACGCCTCGTTGACCTCGAACGCGTCGATGTCGTCGATCCCGAGTCCCGCCCGCTCGAGGACGCGGCGGGTCGCCGGGATCGGGCCTGTGAGCATCATGATCGGATCGTCGCCGACGACGGCGAACGAGTGGAATCGCGCGCGGGGGCGCAGGCCCAGCTCGTCCGCCTTCTCCTCGCTCATGATGAGCACCGCCGACGCGCCGTCGGTCAGGGGCGACGAGGTTCCCGCGGTGATGCGGAAGTCGAGGTCGGGGAAGCGCTCCGCCACGCCCGGCGTCCGGAACGCGGGGGGCAGCTCGGCGAGGCGCTCGGCGGTCGTCCCGGCCCGGACCGTCTCGTCGCGGGTCACCTCGCGGGCATCCGTCGCCACCGGCAACAGCTGGCCATCGAACAGGCCTGCGTCCAGCGCCGACGCCGCGCGGCGGTGGGACTCCGCCGCGAACTCGTCGAGGCGCTCGCGCGAGAAGCCCCACCGCTGGGCGATGAGCTCGGCGGAGATGCCCTGGTGGATGAGCCCCTCCGGATACCGTTCGCGCAGCAGCGGCGACTCGGCCGCTCCGCCCGGCGAGGCGGTGCCCAGCGGGACACGGCTCATGGACTCGACGCCGCCCGCGATGACGATGTCGTAGGCGCCGGCGATGACGCCTTGGGCGGCGAAGTGCGCCGCCTGCTGGCTGCTGCCGCACTGCCGGTCGATGGTCGTCGCCGGCACGCGTTCGTCGAACCCGGCCGCCAGGACTGCGTTGCGGGCGATGTTCGCGCCCTGCTCGCCGACCTGGCTGACGCATCCGAGCAGGACGTCGTCGAGCTGCGAAGACTCAAGGCCGTTGCGCTCGAGGACGGCGCGGAGAACGCCGGCCGCGAGGTCGACGGGATGGACGGTGGACAGCGCCCCGCCCGGCTTCCCCCGGCCGGAGGGCGTGCGGACGACATCGACGATGACGGCGTTCGGCATTGATCTCACCTTGCTTTCGGGGCGGACGGGGCGCCAGCCAGGGCGCGCGCGGTCGTCGTCTGGGCACGGTCCCCGTGAGCGAGGTGCCGGGAGATGATCAGCCGCTGGATCTGGTTCGTCCCCTCGAAGATCTGCATGACCTTCGCCTCGCGCAGGTACCGCTCCACGGGGAAGTCCTTCGTATACCCTGCACCGCCGAACACCTGTACGGCGTCGAGGGTCACCTTCATCGCATTGTCGGTCGCGACGAGCTTCGCGATCGACGCGGCTCGGCTGTACGGCAGTCCTCGATCGCGCAGGCGCGCGGCCGCGAGGTACGTCGCGCGCGACGACTCGACCGCCGCGGCCATGTCGGCCAGCACGAACGCGAGGCCCTGGTGATCGATGATCGGCCGGCCGAACGTCTCGCGCTCCTTCGCGTAGCCGACGGCGGCATCCAGCGCCGCCTGCGCGAGCCCGGTGGCGACGGCCGCGATGCCGAGACGTCCGGAGTCCAGTGCCGACAGCGCGATCGCGAGGCCCTCGCCCTCGGCGCCGATGCGGTCCTCGGTGGGGACGAACGCGTCGTCGAGATGCATCGTCGCCGTCGGGGACGCCGTCAGGCCCATCTTGCGCTCGGGAGGCGCGGCGGTCAGCCCCGGTGTATCGGCGGGGACGAAGAAGCACGAGATGCCGTGGGTGCGGTCGTCGGAAGTGCGGGCCATGACGATGTAGAAGTCCGCGTGGCCGCCGTGGGTCGTCCACGCCTTCGCACCCGAGAGCACGTACCCGCCGTCGACCCGTCGCGCGGTCGTGCGCATCGCGGCGGGATCGGAGCCGGCATGCGACTCCGAGAGGCAGTACGCGCCGAGCGTGTCGCCCGAGAGCGTCCACGGGAGAAGCCGCTCGCGCTGCTCGTCGGTGCCGAACATCGCCACCGGCATGCACGCGAGCGCGTGGACGCTGATGCCGACCGCTACGCTGGCCCAGGTCGAGGCGATCTCCTCGAAGACCTGCAGGTACGTCTCGGCCGGCTGGTCGCCGCCGCCGTACTCCTCCTGGTACGGGAGCGAGAGCAGGCCCGCGGCGCCGAGCTGCGCGAACACGTCACGCGGAAAGCGTCCGTCCTGCTCGTCCTCATTCACCCGCCCGGCCAGGCTTTTCTGGCAGAGCTCGCGCGTGAGCCGGACGAGATCGTCGGCCTCGCGCGTGGGCAGGATCCTCGTCGCAGCCATCGTGGCGCCTCCTCGTCGTGCTGCGGATGAGCCGGTTCCAGTACTCGCCTGGTACTAGTTTCAGTACTGAATTACGGTTTGTGGTACGCTCCCAGTATGCCACGACCGGTTCGTGAACGGCATGTCCCGACGAGGACGACGCAGCGCCGCGAAGAGCTCATCGAGCGGTTGATCGACGTGTTCCTCGACGAGGGGTTCGCCGACACGAGCATCGAAGACCTCGCGCATGCACTGCGCTGCTCCAAGTCCACGCTGTACGCGGTCGCGGCCTCGAAGGAGCAGATCATCGTCGCCGTCGTGCGCGCCTTCTTCCGCCGGTCCGCCGAGCGCGTCGAGGCGGCGGTCGCCGACGAGAGCCTGGACCCGCTCGATCGCCTGCGCGCATACCTCATCGCGATCTCGCACGAGCTCGCGCCCGCCTCGCCGGCGTTCTTCGCGGACCTCGACAGCATGCCCGCGACGCAGGAGATCTACCGCGACAACACCCGGTTCGCCGCCCGCAAAGTGCAGGACTTCGTGCGGCAGGCCGCGCCCCGCACCTCGACGAGCACGGCCACGTTCATCGGCGCCGTCGCCGCCCAGGTCATGGAGGCGATCCACCGCGGCGAGATCGAGACGGCCACCGGCTACGACGACTCGGCCGCGTACCGCGCACTCGCCGACCTCATCGTGGCGGGCATGAGCAGCCGCATGGACTCCCCGACCACTCATCCCGACAATCCCTGACGCGAAGGAGCGCGATGGAAATCAAGGGAACGACCGCGATCGTCACGGGCGCGGCATCGGGCCTCGGCGCGGCGACGGCGCGCGCCCTGGCCGGGCGCGGCGCATCCGTCCTCGGCCTCGACCTGCCGGCGAGCATCGAGCGGGCCGAGCCCGTCGATGGCGTGACGTACGCCGCCGCGGACGTGACGAGCGAGGGCGAGGTGCAGGCCGCCCTCGACGGGATCGGCGCCGACGCGCCGCCGCTGCGGATCGTCGTGAACTGCGCGGGCATCGCACCTGCGCAGCGCCTCCTCTCGAGCAACGGCGCGCACGACCTGCAGGTCTTCCGGCGTGTGATCGAGGTCAACCTCGTCGGAACCTTCAACGTGCTGCGGCTCGTGGCCGAGCGCATCGCGCAGACGGAGGCCGACGAGCACGGCCAGCGCGGCGTCATCGTCAACACCGCCTCGGTCGCCGCGTACGAAGGCCAGATCGGGCAGGTCGCCTACGCCGCATCCAAGGGCGGAGTCGTCGGCCTCACCCTCCCCGCGGCGCGGGACCTCGCGCGCGCCGGGATCCGCGTGAACACGATCGCACCGGGCATCGTCGACACGCCGATGCTCGCGTCGCTCGGCCCCGAGGTCGGCGCGTCGCTCGCCGCCGCGATCCCGTTCCCCCAGCGGCTCGCGCGTCCGGACGAGTACGCCCAGCTCGCCGTCATGATCGTCGAGCACGACTACCTCAACGGCGAGACGATCCGCATGGACGGCGCGATCCGCATGGCCCCGCGATGACGGGGGCCACGACGGACTCGCGATCGCCTGTGCGCGTGTCGCGCGACGGTCTCATCGCGCGGATCGCTCTGACACGACCGGATGCCGCGAACACCGTGAACCTCGCGATGGCCCACGCGCTCGTCGAAGAGCTCGCGCGCCTCGCGATCGACCCTCCGCGAGTGCTCGTCGTCGAGGGCCAGGACGGGGTCTTCTGCGGTGGCGGCGATGTGCGCGAGATGGCGGCATCCGACGACGTCTCGGCGTACCTCGAAGAGCTCGCCGGGACGTTCCACGCCGCCCTCCTCGCGCTCGACGCGCTCGACTGCGTCACGATCGCCGCCGTCGACGGCGCCGCCGCGGGAGGCGGGCTGGGGCTCGCACTGGCGGCCGACATCATCGTCGCGACGGAGCGCTCCCGCTTCCTCACGGCGTACGAGAAGCTCGAGCTCACGCCCGACAGCGGCGTCTCGCACCGCCTCCCCCGCGCGATCGGCAGCGCACGCGCGCTCGCCATGAGCGTCCTCGGGCGGCCCCTCGACGCCGTGACCGCGCGCGAGTGGGGACTCGTCGCCGAGGTCGTCGCCGACGGCGCCCTCGGCCATGCGGTCGACGAGCTCGCGTCGAAGCTCGCCTCTCGACCGACGGCGCACCTCGCGGCCACGCGGCGGCTCATCCGGCGCGGCGCGACGACGGGCATCGAGGAGCACCTGGCGGCCGAGGCATCCGGCATCGCCGCCGCCGCGGCACGCCCCGACGCGCTCGCCGCGATCCGCGCGTTCGCCGCGCCCCGCAACCGCACCCCCGAAGGAGAGACCGCATGACGGCATCCGCGCCCTCGCTCGCCCGCCGCACGATCGTGATGTCGGGCGGCAGCCGCGGCATCGGCCTCGCGATCGCCCTGCGCGCAGCCGCCGACGGAGCGAACATCGTGCTGCTCGCGAAGACCGCGGAGCCGCATCCGAAGCTGCGCGGAACGGTGTTCGAGGCCGTTGAGCAGATCGAACAGGCCGGCGGTCGTGCGGCCGCCGTGGTGGGCGATGTGCGTGATGACGAGAGCATCGCCGAAGCCGTGGCGGTCGCGGTCGAGCGCTTCGGCGGGATCGATGTCTGCGTGAACAACGCGAGCGCGCTGCGGCCGCACAAGACGCTCGAGCTCACGCCGTCGCAGTACGACCTCATGCAGGACATCAACACGCGCGGCGCGTTCATGCTCACGCGTGCGTGCCTCCCGCGGCTGCTCGAGTCGGACAACCCGCACGTGCTCACCCTGAGCCCGCCCCTGAACCTGACGTCGCAGCGCTGGCTCGCCGAGTTCCCGGGCTATCTGCTCTCGAAGTACGGCATGAGCCTCGTCACGCTGAGCCTCTCCGCGGAGTTCGCGGACCGCGGGATCGCGATCAACTCGCTGTGGCCGCGCACGACGATCGGGACGGATGCGGTCCGCAACCTGCTCGGCGGCGACGCCGCCCTGGCGCGGGCGCGGCGGCCCGAGATCATGGCGGATGCGGCGCACGCGATCCTCACGGCGCCGAGCACCGCACGCACCGGGCAGCTCCTGATCGACGAGGACGTGCTCCGAGAGGCGGGGGTCGCGGACTTCGCCCCGTACTCGTACTCCGGCGTGGACGCGGGGCTGGACGGGGATTTCTTCCTGGACTGACTCAGAGGCTCTTGAACGCCTGCACGGCGGCGAGCGACGACGCGTCGACGATCTCGGCGCCGTAGCGCTCGAGCACGATTGCCTGCGTTGCACGCAGGTGAGCCGTCGCGAGCTTCGACGCCCCCTCGACGTCGCCGTCAGCGATCAGGCGCACGAGGGCGGCGTGGGTGCGGTGGGACTCCCGCTGCGGCTCGACGCCCGGGTACTGCGACGCAGCGTTCGCGGACTCGGCCCAGGTCTGCTCCTGGATCGACCAGATCGCCACCATCGCCCGCACGAGCAGCTGCATAGTCTGGTTGTCGAGCCCGGAGACGAGGACGTCGTGGAAGATGCGGGCGGCGGCGGAGTACCGCGCGCCGTCTCCGATGTGGGCCTCGGTGTCGCGGAGGGTCTCCTCGAGCGCCGGCACGATCGTCTCGTGCCGGTCGGCGCGCTGCGCGCACGCGGCCGCGCACATGGGCTCGATCGTGAGGATCGTGGCCGCGAGATCGGCGACGGTCACGCCCTGTCCCTGGAGCGAGAGCGCGAAGGCGTAGGCCGCGGACGACCAGTTCGGCTTGTGGACGTACGCGCCGCCGAACTTGCCCCGCCGGACGGTGATGAGACCCTCGGCTTCGAGGATGCGCAACGCCTCTCGCAGCGAGGGCCCACTCACACCGTACTGCGCGGTGAGGTCGTCCTGACGCGGCAGCGGGATGTCATCGGCCTCGCTGCGCAGGATCCGCTTGCGCAGGTCGGCGGCGATGGACTCCGCCACGCGGGGCGACAGACCTATCCGGGCGCCCTGTGCGCGCTCGCCTGCCTCATTCACAGTGCCTCATCTCGATGGAAAGCATCTTCACAAACCTTATATGGTTCATGGCGAGCGTCGGGATGAGCGCGCTACACGGCGAGGGTCGCGTGCGTGCCTCCTGCGCGACCAAACTCCTCCCAGCCGACCCGCTCGATCATCGCGAGCAGCCTGCGCGCACCTTCGTGCCGGCCCTCGGGGAGCCGCCGCACCGTCTGTGACGCGCGGGACAGCCACGAGACGTCCACTTCGTCGGTGAACCCCATCGCCCCGTACAGCTGGTGAGCACCGCGCAAGATCACGTCCGCCGAATGCTGTGCGGCGCTTCGCAGCGCCACCGCGTCGACTAGCGCGTCCTCGCGGACCACGTTCAAGCGCCACACGGCGTATTTCGCCAGCGCCTCAAGGGACTGGAGCGCGACCGACATGTCGGCCAACTGGAACCCGACCCCCTGGAAGCTGATGAGGCTGCGTCCGAACTGCTCCCGCTCGCGCGTGTAGCGCACCGTGTCCTCCACGGCGTGCTCGAGCAGCCCGAGCAGCCACCACGACTGAAGCGTGACCGCGAGCGCGGCCGACACCGCGGACCGCTCGCCCGTTGCATTCGCGGTCATGCTCACTGCGAACGGCGCGAGCTTGGTCCCGAGCGGCGCGCCGTCCGCCGACAACGAGTACGTGCGGCCCTCGAGGTCGACGCCCGTCCACCCGAGCGGCAGGTCGCCGTGCGACACGAGCGCGGGCGAGGAGTCCGCCACCAGCGCGAGCGCGCCGTCGGATGCCGTCCGCGCCAGCCGTTCGGTGACCGGGTAGGGCAGGGCGTGGAATCCTGCCGCGCGGCTCGCGCTCGCCGCCACCTCGAGCTCGAGGGGGTCTTCGAGCGGCCGCACGTCCCACAGCCCGATCGCGTCTACGAGGTCCGCGACCTCGGCGCGGACATCCGGATCCTCGACTGATCGCCGCAGCAGATCGACACCGCCCGCGGCGGCGATGCTCTCACGGAGGACTTCGCCGAGTTCCACGGCCTCCGCAGCCAAGGACGAGTTCATTCACGCTCCAAAGACTTCGCGATGGTCTGCTTGTTCATCTCGAGCGTCCCCGATGCGACCGTCGAGGACTGCGAGTAGCGCCAGTGGTCCTCGACCTCACGCTCGAAGTAGGACGAGTGATCGGTGGCCCCCACGGCCTGGGCGCCAAGCATCTCCATCAGGATGTCGGCGGCCTCCTGATCGAGCGTGGTCACCACGATGCGATAGGCCGCAGCCGAGAGCGGCGAGAGGTCCGCGGCGCCTTCGCCCACGAGCCGATACGCCAGGAGACGCGCCTGCCGAGCGCGCACGAGGGCCGCCGCCCAGCGCTCGCGCAGGGACTCGGGCAGTTCCGGCCAGCGGTCGCCGAGCTCGCGCGGGGCTTCCCGGAGCAGGCGCTCGGATCGCGCGTATCGGGCGATGCCGATCCGTTCGAATCCCAGCACCTCCGAGACGATGTCCCACCCCGCTCCGACCTCGCCCAGCACCTGGTCTTCGGGCACCCACGCATTGTCCAGGTACACCTCATTGAGGTGGTGCTCGCCAAGCATGGCGGGGATCGGCCGGACCTGCACGCCGGGCTGGTCCATCTGCATGAGGAACACGGTGATGCCGCTCTTGCGCCCGCCGGCAGGCCCCGTGCGGGCGAGGAGGAAGCACCACTGCGCCATTCGTGCGTACGAGGTCCACACCTTCTGCCCCGTGATCGACCAGCCGCCGTCGACCTTCGTCGCCCGCGTGCGCAGCGCGGGGAGATCGGATCCGGCACCCGGCTCGCTGAAGCCCTGGCACCACACGACCTCACCGGCGGCGATCGCGGGGAGATGCTGTGCCTGCTGCTGGGCCGTGCCGTGCCGCATGATCGCGGGGCCGACCCAGTTCACGCCCATGTACTGCGCGCCGCGCGGCTCGTGGGCGGCCCACATCTCCTCGCGGACGGCGGTCTGCTCCCACACGTCGGATCCCGCGCCGCCGTACTCCCGCGGCCACGCCGCGGCGAGCAGCTTGCGCCGGCCGAGCTCACGCGAGAACGCCTCGGTGAGGGCGAAGTCCTCGGCGTTCGGCGTGAACGCGCCGAGGAACCCGTGGGGGATGTGCTCCGCGATGAGAGCACGCAGCTGCGCGCGCAGCCGCGTCACGGATTCCGGTTCGCGGAAGTCGAGCACCGAGCACACCACCTTCCAAGTTTGAACTTCTCCAACTTTATAAAGATTATCTGGTCAGCGCCACTGCATGCTTCCGAGCGTGTCGCGCGGTCAGTCCGGGTCCGCGTGCGCCACCCGCTCCGAGAAGGCTTGGCGCGCGGCGGATGGGTGCACGCTCCACGCCGTAAGCGCCGCACGCTCGACATCGAGAGCGCCGCCCAGCACCGCGTCATGCACGCCCCGGTATAGGCCCACCGCGTTCGCGACGCTGCCCGGATCCAGCCGGGCGATCGCCGTGGCGAGCTCTCTCGCACGTGCGAGGAGCGATCCGTGGGGGACCACCTCGTTCACGAGCCCCCACCGCTGCGCCGTCTCGGCGTCGATGGGCAGACCCGTGAGACTGAGCTGGCGAGCCCGCCACGCGCCCACCGCTGCCGGGAGCGCGACGCTGAGTCCCCACCCCGGCGTGAGCCCGAGCGCGGCGTGCGTGTCGGCGAACCGGGCGCGCTCCGACGCGAGGATGAGCGAGCACGCGAGCGCGATTTCGAGCCCACCCGACACGCACGCGCCGTTTACCGCGGCGATCGACGGGGTCGACAGTGACCGCAGAGTCGTCGCGGGATCCACGGGCAGGGGCTCGTAACCGGGTTCGAGCAACTGCTTCGCGTCGACTCCGCTCGTGAATGCGGGGTCGGCGCCGGTGATCACGATGACGCGCACGTCGGGATCGGCATCCGCTTCGCCCAGAGCCTCCACGAGACGGGCGCGGGTCTCGCGATCGAGTGCATTGCGGGTCGGGGCATGATCGAACCGGATGACCGCGACGCCGTCGGCCGCCTCGGTGCGGATTCGAACAGCTTCGGACATCGGATCCTCCTCCGCATGTAATCTCTATAATGATTGACGGATTCACAAGGGCAATCAAGGATGACTCTTCCCGACTGCATCAGGCGCCGCCTGGCGCTCCCCGTCGTTTGCGCGCCGATGTTCCTCATCTCGGGGCCCGCCCTCGTGGCGGCCGCGCGGAGGGCCGGGTTCATCGGATCGTTCCCGCGTGAGAACACGCGCTCGCGGGGAGAGTTCGCCGACTGGTTGTCGCTGCTGCGGGACGACGCCCACGAGGCGGAGGACGCCGGCATTCGCGTCGGCCCGCTCGCGGTGAACATCCCCACGACCACGCCCGTCGACGAGCTCGTCGCCGACCTCGACCTGTGCCGCGCGTACGGCGTGGACATCGTCATCACGTCCGTCGGCAAGCCGGACGTCATCACGCCCCTCGCCCACGAGCGCGGCCTCCTCGTCCATCACGACGCGACCTCCATCGCGTTCGCCGAGAAGGCGATCGCCGCCGGCGTCGACGGGCTCAACTGCATCGGCGCAGGAGGCGGCGGCCACTCGGGGACGATCAGTCACCTCGTGCTCATCCCGCGGCTGCGGTCGATGTTCGACGGCACGCTGTCACTCGCCGGCGCCGTCGCAACGGGAGCCGCCGTGCGCGCGGCCGAGGTGCTGGGGGCGGATCTCGCATTCGTGGGCACACGGTTCGCCGCGACGACCGAGTCGCTCGCCCACCCCCGCCAGAAGGACTGGATGGTCCGAGGGGACTCCCGTCGCCTGCGCTACACCGCGAAGGTGAACGGCGTGCCCGCGAACTGGATGCTCGACTCGCTCGAGCACCACGGCATCGACCTCGACGCCCTCCCCCAACCCGAGCGACGGGGCCACGACCACCTCCCCGACGAGGTGCGCCCGTGGCGGGACCTGTGGTCCGCAGGCCAGGGCATCGACCTCATCCGCGACACGCCGACCGTCGCAGAGCTCGCTCGGCGCCTCGCCGCGGAGTACCTCGCCGCGTGCGACGTCCCCGACCACCGGGGAGTGGCACAGGCTCTCGTCGCCGCATCCGACCCCGCCGCATCCGAAAGGACCCCCATATGACCGCCGCCCGCCTGCTCGACGCCCTTCCGCACAGCGACGAGATCCTCCTCGACGCCGTCGACGGGTCCCTCGTGGTGACGCTCAACCGCCCGGCGCGCGCCAACGCGCTCACCGAACCGCTCATGCGCGACCTGCGGGAGCTGTGGGGGGCTGTCGCGTCCGCCTCGTGGGTGAGGTCGGTCATCCTGACGGGCGCGGGAACCGCCTTCTGCGCGGGCGCGGATGCGGCGATGCTGTCCGAGCCGCGCACGAGCATCGGCGCGGATGCCGCCGAGGAGTTGTCGTTCGTGCCCGGCCCGCACCTCGACGTGCCGGTCATCGTCGCCATCAACGGCGTGTGCGCAGGCGGCGGCCTGCACTTCGTCGCGGATGCCGACATCGCCATCGCGTCCGAGACCGCCCGGTTCATCGATCCGCACGTCACGGTGGGGCAGGTCAGCGGCCTCGAGCCGCTCGAACTGCTCCTGCGCGCCCGGCGCGACGTCGTCGTGCGCATGGCGCTGCTCGGGCGGAGCGAGAAGCTCGACGCCCGCGCGGCCCAGGCCGCCGGACTCGTGTCCGAGGTCGTCGCGCCCGACGACCTCCTCTCGCATGCGCTCGCGCTCGGCGCGCGGATCGCCGAGGGATCGCCCGAGGCGATCCGCCTGACACGCGCCGCGATCCGCACGTTCGAGGCCAACCTGCTGCGTCCTCACCTCGACGCCGGGTGGCGGGCGGTGCAGGACCACTGGCCGCACCCGGACGCGCACGAGGGCCCGGTCGCGTTCCTCGAGAAGCGCGCACCGCGCTGGGCCACGACGGAGTGACTCCCCGCGGCGCAGCGCCGCACGACGGTCAAGGGAGGTCGCGCAGGGTCCCGCCGTCGACCTGGATGTTGACGCCCGTCGTCCAGCTGGACGCGTCGGACGCGAGGAACACGATCATGCGCGCCACCTCGTCGGGCGTGCCGGTGCGGCCCATCGAGATCGTCTCCAGCTGCATCATCCGCTTCTCGACGTCGTCGGCCGTCACACCCATGTGCTGGGCGGCGGACTCGTATCCCGCGAGCACGCTCTCGCTCTTGGTCAGGCCCGGAAGCACGCAGTTCGCGAGGACGCCGTACTTGGAGTATGCGCGCGAGATGGCCCGCGTGGCATTCATGAGCGCGGCCTTGGCCGCGCCGTACGAGGCGAACCGGGGGTCGGCGGTGCGGCCCGCCGTCGAGCCGACCGTCACGATCCGGCCCCAGCCGCGCTCGCGCATGACCGGCACGCACGCCATCGCGAGGCGGATCGCGCTCAGTGTGTTCACCTGGTACGCCTGCATCCAGCTCTCGTCAGAGAAGTCGCGCAGGTGCTCGCCCGTCGACATCCCGGCGGCGGTCACGACGCCGTCGATCCGCCCGAACACCTCGAGCGCCGCATCGCGGATCCGCTCTCCGGATGCCGGGTCGGATGCGTCGATCGCCAGGCCGTGCACGGATCGCTCCGCGCCGCCCAGCGCGTCGACAACGCCGCGCAGGCGGTCCTCGCCACGCGCGCAGAGCAGCGCGGATGCGCCCTCCTCCACCAGGATCTGCGCGGTCGCCTTCCCGATGCCGGCGCTCGCCCCCGTGATGATGTAGGCGCGCGATGCCACTCCGAGATCCATGCTCACTGCTCCTTCGTCAGGTCACGTGTGTCAGGGGTGATCCCCTGGGATTTGAGTTCGTGCTTCTGCACCTTCATGGTCGGCGTGCGTGGCATGTCGTCCACGCGGCGTACGAACCGGGGCACCGCGTACCGCGGCAGGTCCTTGGCCACCGAGCGCACGATGTCGACGACATCCGCCGTGTCCTCCTCGAGCAGGAGGGCGGCCATAACTTCGGTCTCACCGTCGACCTCGACTCCGTAGACGGCCGCCTCGCTGACCTGCGGGTGGGCGACGAGCACGCTCTCGACCTCCCACGCCGAGATGTTCTCGCCGCGGCGACGCAGGGAGTCCTTCGCGCGCTCCGCGAAGAAGATGTCTCCGGCGGCGGTGAGGTGGCCGCGGTCGCCCGTCGTGAACCACAGGTCGATCGTCGCCGCGACGGTCGCACGGTCGTTGTTGTAGTACCCGCGCGTGAATATGTCCTCGACCTTCGGCCGCACCTGGATGTCGCCGGTCGTGCCAGCCGGTACAGGGCGTCCGCACTCGTCCACCACGCGCACCTGGAACAGCGAGCTCTCCCGCCCCGCCGACCCCGGCGCACAGCCGCTGCCGGGGATGTTGACGGCGGCCATCGGCGCCTCGGTGAGGCCGTACACCTCGAGGAGCTCCACGCCGTAGCGGTCGCGCCACTCCTCGCGGTCCCGGAGCGAGGCGCCGGCCCCGTACGCCAGGCGCACGGAATGGTCGCGGTCCTTGACAGGATCCGGGTCACCCGACGCGGACGAGATCATCGCGAGCACGGATCCGAGGTAGTTGAAGACGGTGATGCCGCGCTCCCGGCAAAGCTTCCAGAACCCGCTGCTGCTGAACTTCGACTCGAGGTCGATCGCCGCACCGACCGCGAGCGCCGCCATCACACCGCTGTAACGCGCGTTCTGGTGGTAGAGCGGGAAGAAGTTGAGCAGCCGGTCAGCGGGTCCGTATCTGCCGACCTCCGCGACGTACTGCCCGAGACGGATGCAGCCGCGCTGGTTGTGCACCACGCCCTTCGACGGGCCCGTCGTGCCGGACGTGTAGAGGATCACAGCGCCATCGTCGGAGTCGGGGGCCGTCCACCCGCTCGGATCGACGTACAGGTCGCGAAGGGAGGCGGCCCCCTCCGGGTCGCCGTTCACGATGATGCGCACGTCGTCGCCGACGAGCTTGCGGACCTCCGGCACGTAGGCGGCGTCGCACACGACCGTCTCCACCTCGCTGTCGCTGATGAGGTGGTGCAGGAGGCTGCCGCGGTAGTTCGTGTTGAACGGGGTCTCGACGCATCCGAGGATCGACGCCGCGAACCATGTGTCGATCACCTCGTGCGAGGTGTCCATGAGGATGCCCACGCGTGAGCCAGGCCCGAGGCCGTACGCCTGGAGGCCGCGGGCCAACGACCTGACGTCGTGGTGCAGCTGCTCATAGGTGCGGCCCGCGCCGTCGACACGCAGCATCTCCTGGTGCCCGTACAGCGCAGTCCGCTCGGACAGGAACGTCGCCATCGCGGTCACTGCAGTACCTCTTCGTCGCTGTGGCTGTTACTTCGCGCTGCTTCGCTGGGCGAACCGGTTGATGCGCTCGAGCGCATCGGAGCCGAGCATCGTCTCGTACGCGTCCTCCATGGACGACAGCGGACGCGTCTCGTTGAGGATCTTCTTGTAGTTGCGGATCGCGATCGGCGAGGCCTTCGCCAGCTGGCCGAGCACCTCGCTCACCGCGGCCTCGAGGCCGTCGTTCGGCACGACCTTCGTGAGCAGTCCGCCGGCGAACGCGTCGGCCGCGCTGAACGTCGTCCCGGAGTACAGCCAGTAGCGCAGGATCGCCGGGGGGACGCGGTCGCGCAGGAGGCGGGGCATGTGTCCGTCGACCACTCCGACGCGGGATTCGGGCATGCCGAACTTCGAGCGCTCCGTCGCGATGGCGATGTCGCTGCACAACGCGATCGTGAGGCCGCCGCCGAGGCACAGACCGTCGATCGCGGCAATCGTCGGCTTCGGCAGACTGCGGATGGCCTCGAACGGCACCGCCTCGTCGTATCCGAAGATGTCGAGGCTGCGGTCGTTCAGCGAGCTGAGCATCTCCTTGAGATCACCCCCCACGGCGAAGTTGCCCTGGGTGCCCTGCAGCACGACCGCGGTCACCGAGTCATCGAGGTACGCCGAGCGATAGATGTCGCGCAGTTCGGCGTACAGCTTCTTCGTCAGGGCGTTCCGCGCCTCCGGCCGATCGAAGACGATCCGGAGGACACCGTCGTCCAGCGTGGTGGTGATCTTCTCTGACATGCCCGTCACCTTATCATCCAATTCTTTACAATGAATACATTGTTCGTTACATTTACGGGAAGATGGACGCGATGCTGCAGACCGTGACGCTCTCGAAGACGACGACCGAGATCTATCGCGCGGGCGCCGGGCCGACGCTGCTTCTCCTCATGGGCGCGGGCACGCCGAAGACGGCGTGGTACCCCGTGATCGAGCGCCTTGCGCCGACCGTGCATTGCGTCACGTTCGACAACCGGGGCGTCGGAATGGCGTCCGACATCTCCGAACCCCTCACCATCGAGCAGCTGGCAGACGATGCCGCCGAGATGATCGAGTATCTCGGTGGGGACCCGGTACATGTCGCCGGAGTCTCACTCGGCGGCATGATCGCGATGCGACTGGCGGCGGGGCATCCGGATCTCGTGAAGAGCCTCACGCTGCACTCGACCGCCGCGAGCCTGAACGGTCGCGTGCGCGACGTTCAGGACCTGCGCATTGCGCTGATCGACTCCGGCGCTCCGCTCGACGCGCTCCGGCACCTGATCGCCCTGTGGTCCGAGGGCTCGGCCGGCCCCGACTTCGAGTTGCCGCGAGGCACCGCGGCCCCGCGGCGCTTCAAACCGCGAGAACTACGTCAACCACCTCGCGGCGGCGCGGGACCACGCGATGACGGCGCAAGATCTCGCCTCCATCGCGCTGCCCACCCTGATCACGGTGGGCAGCGACGACATCCTGACCACTCCCGCGGATGCCGCGCACCTGCACCGGTCCATCGCGGGGTCCACGCTCGTCACGGTCGAAGGCGCCGGGCACGGGCATTACCTCTCGGACCCCGACATGATCGCCATACTGCAGGCGGGCTGGGTCCATCGGAACGAGTAGATCGACGCACTTGGAGGGGAACGCATGCGCGCCACGATCGAGACGGTCGAGCTTCCGTCGACTTGCACCGAGATCTACAGGAAGGGCGAGGGGCCGACACTCGTGCTCATCCAGGGCGGCGGAACGGGCAAGCGCGCGTGGTATCCGATCATCGACCGCATCGCGGACCGTGTGCACTGCCTCGCGTTCGACAACCGCGGCGTCGGCAAGGGGGCCGACATCGGGGACTCGCTCACAATCCACGACCTGGCCGGCGACGCGGCGGAGCTCATCGAGTGGCTCGGCGAGGGACCCGTGCACGTCGCGGGGGTCTCGCTCGGCGGCATGATCGCGATGCGGCTGGCCTCGGAGCGACCCGACCTCGTGAAGACTCTCACGCTGCACTCGACGACCGCCAAGCGGAACGGCCGTGGCCAGGACGCCGCCGACTTCCGGATGCGGATCCTCGACCTCGGCCTTCCCGTCGACGTCCTCCGGCGCTTCGTCGCGCTGTGGTCGGAAGGGGCGGCGGGGCTGACGTGGAATATCCCCGATGACGTCGTCAACACCGAGAGCTTCGACCGGCACAACTACGAGATGCAGATGGAGGCCGCTCGCGGCCACCACATGTCGGTCGAGGAGCTCAACCGGATCACGAGTCCGACCCTCATCACCGTCGGCAGCGACGACATCCTCACCACACCTGAGGACGCGAAGCATCTGTGGCGGTCCATTCCGGGTTCGCGGCTGATCAAGGTTCAAGGCGGCGGGCACGGCTATTACATCGACGACCCCGACCTGGTCGCGATGCTCCAGGCCGGGTGGGTCGCGCAGCACTCGCACACTCCCTGACACTGAGCCGACACGATTCAACGATGAAACGAGAGGCAATCACATGAAGAAGACACTGTTCCGCGCGGTGGCGATCGCCGCCGCGGTGGGCATCGCCGCCGTCGCCGGCGGCTGCTCGTCGCAGGAGCCCGAGCCCGCCGACACCGGCGAGCCGGTCTCGGCCGAATGGCAGGCGGTCGTCGACGCGGCCAAGGAGGAAGGCGCCGTCGTGTGGTACTCGACGGCGCCACCTGCCGCCCGCGAAGCGCTCAAGGCCGCGTTCGAGGAGGAGTACCCCGAGATCACCGTCGAGATCCGCGCACTCAACACGGCGGACATGCAGGCCGCGCTCCAGGCCGAGCACGACACGGGGACACCGGGTGCGGACGTCGTGTCGAACGTCGACTACTCGTGGATCTACGAGCGCATCGAGGAACCCGACTTCATGACGCCGCTCGAAGCGCCCGTCTTCGAGGAGCAGGAGTGGGTCGAAAGCGGCTACGTCCTCGACGACAAGGCGGTCATGCCCCGATCGGCCTGGTGACGATCGGCTGGAACACGGAGCTGTTCCCCGAGGGCATCGACAGCTACGACGACCTGCTTGACCCGAAGCTGGGCGGCGGCACGATCGGCTCCGTGGAGGCGACGCTCACGGCCGTCTACGCCGACTGGTACAGCTTCGTCGAGGAGAACCACAACCCGGACTTCGTCGAGGAGCTCGCGAAGCAGAACCCGACGTTCTACCCGAGCGCCGCGGTAATGGTCGAGGCGCTCACGGCTGGTGAGATCGCGGTCGGCGCGTTCACGACCGCGGCCGACATGACGCGCCTCAAGAACGAGGGCGCGCCGGTGGACTTCTACCTGCCCGATCCGGCGTGGCTCGTGCAGAACATCTTCTACATCGTCGAGTCGGCTGGCCACCCCAACGCCGCCCAGGTGTTCATGAACTTCTTCGGCAGCCCCAAGGGACAGGCGGCGATCGCGCAGTTCGGTGTGTCCCCACTGTCGGAGGTGTCCGACGAGACGCTCGGCGGCGAGACCCCGGTGGTCCTCGTGAACATAGGCAACATGCTCGACCCGGAGTGGGTCGCCGACTACCAGGCACGGTGGGCCGAGGCGTTCGGACGCTGATCCGCCGCTCCGGCAGAGGCGAGGGCCCCGCACCGATCGGTGCGGGGCCCTCGTGCATCCGGCGATGCCTCAGCGGTTGGGATCGCCGTGGCCCCCCGAGCCGTCGGGTCGCGCGACCTGCATGAGCAGTGTCGCCGCCACGGCGGGCTTCTGCTCGCCCTCGCGGTCGAGGGTCAGGTCGACCTTCATGCGGCAGCCCGCGTCGGTCGGGACGACCTCGGTGAGCTTCGCGTTCATCCGAATGCGCGAGCCGCTGCGGACGGGAGCGGTAAAGCGCACGCGGTCGAGTCCGTAGTTCATCTGCATCGGCGAGTCGGTGATCCACAGCAGCGACGGCCACAGTGCGCTGATCATCGACAGCGTGAGGAACCCGTGCGCGATCGTGCCGCCGAAGGGGCTCGAGGCCGCACGATCGGTGTCGACGTGAAGCCAATAGTGGTCGTTGGTGATCTCGGCGAACGTGTCGATGGACGCCTGCGGGATCGTCAGCCACTCGGACGGGCCGAGCTCCTTTCCGACCATCGATTCCAACTCCTCGTATCGAATTCTCATGGCGCCCCTTCCCGAGGCCTATTATATTAATAATATAATACATTATTTATTCGAGCATCCATGCAGCCCACCAGCCCCGCCCAGTACGCCGCGGCCACCGAGCGCCGGACGCCCGACGTCGAGGTCGTGAGGCCCGGCGTCTGGTCTCTCCCCCTGCCCCTCCCTCGCCGTGCGGGGATGGAGTCGACGCTGTGCACCGTGTACGTCGGCGACGACGGCGGCGTCACGGTCATCGACCCGGGGTGGGACGCGGGCGACAATCGCGCACGCCTGCTCTCGCTCCTCGCACGCACGGGGCGCTCGATCGCCGATGTCCGCCTCATCGTCGCGACCCACCTGCACATCGACCACCTCGGGCTCGCGCCATGGATCCACCAGGAGTCGGGCGCGCGGATGGCGCTGCATCCGCTCGATGCCGAAACCCTGCTCCATCCGCCGGAGACGACTCCCGACGACGCGCTCTTCGACCGGTGGGGCGTCCCGCGTGACGAGCGTCACGACTTCCGCCCGGCGATCAGGGCGAGCTTTCCGGAGCTCGACACCGGCGCGCTGATGCCCCTCGAGGGCGGCGATGTCATCGAGCACAGCGGGTCGCGCCTCACCGTGCTCCACACGCCCGGCCATACGCGAGGCTCCGTCTGCCTCGTCGATGCGGGCAACGGGCTGATCATCACGGGCGACCACGTCCTGCCCATCGTGCGGCCCGGCCTGGCGCTCGGCGGCGACGAGCACGCGGATCCGATCGCGGACTACCTGACGTCCCTCGCCTCGCGCCCTACGACGACCTCGAGGTCCTGCCAGCGCACGAGTACCGCTTCCGCGGTCTCGGGGAACGGCGGAGCGACCTCGCATCGCACCACCGGCAGCGCAGCGAAGAGGTCGCGCTGCTACTCGACCGGCTTTCCTCGCCGACCGTGTGGCGCATCGCCGAGCGGATGACGTGGACCGGTGGATGGGAAGCCGTCCGCGGATTCGTGCGCCGCTCCGCGCTTGCGCAGGTCGAGCACCACGTGCGCCACCTCGGGCGCGAGAACGAGCTCGTCCGCGCGCCCGATGCCGGCGGCGCGGTCAGAGCCGAGCGATCTCGACGCGCGACGTCCGACCCGTGAACGTCTGCGCGGGGTCGCCTGTCGCGACGAACAGCGTCGCGCCGTCGTCCGCGACGGCCGGCGCCACACCGCCCTGCGTGAGCTCGACCTCCTCGACGACCTGCCCGTCGAGGTCGTAGCAGCGGATCGTGGTGCTGAACGGGTTGCCGGCCCACACTCGGTCGTGCGGATCCATCGCGAGACCATCCGGGGCGAACGGCCTCGTCACGAAGACGGCGAGGTCGAAGAACACCGACACGTCGTCCGATCGGCTCAGCTCGTCCGAGGCGAGGAACACCTCGCCCTCACCGAGCCGGCCGTCCTCTCCGATCGCGAAGCGCCGCAGCCGTCCGCCGAGCGTCTCGGCGACCACGAGCACGGACGAGTCGGATGTCGCCACCAGCCCGTTCGGGAGCGCGAGGCCCTCGGCGACCACGCGGACATCGCCGTCGGGAGCGACCCGCAGAATCCGCCCCGGTTCGGGCGCCTCCTCTCCGTAGCGGAACCCGTTGTCCCCCACGTACGCGGTGCCGTCCGGCAGCACGAACATGTCGTTGACCGCGACCGCGTGCGCGGACAGGTCCGCGTGCACGGCGCTGGTGCCGTCGGGACCGATGCGCAGGAGCTTCTTGTCGTCCATCGAGACCACGAGGAGGTCACCGCCCGGAAGCCACCCCAGGCCGGACGGATGCGGCGGCACTTGGATGATCACGGTGCGCGTCCCGTCCTCGTCCACGGTCTGCACCGTGCGATCGCCGTAGATGTCGGAGAAGTATAGCAAGCCGTCGCGCCACCTCGGGCCCTCGGCCCATCCGATGTCCTCGATCAGCACCGTCGAGCGCTTCATTGCGGCTCCCGTCGTGTCTTTTGTGTATAAACTTCTAAACAATATAACCTAATACAGTCAACGTGGACACGAAGGGGAAAGCTGCCGTGAAGTTCGGACTGTTCCAAACCCCGTTCTCGCCGCCCGAGCGGTCACCGCGGGAAGTCTTCAATTGGGCGGTCTCGCAGGCCGTCGCCGCTGAGGAGGCCGGCCTCTCCGAGTTCTGGGTGGGTCAGCACTTCACACTGGCGTGGGAGGCCATCCCCAGCCCCGAGCTCGTCCTGGCCGCCGCGGCCCGCGAGACCGAGCGCATCGTGCTCGCGCCGGGGGCGCACATCCCACCCTATGCGCACCCCGCAAGCCTCGCCTCTCAGACGGCATGGATGAGCAACATCCTCGAGGGCCGCTACATCCTGGGCGTCGCGACCGGCGTGAATCCCGTCGACGGCCAGCTCCACGGCTTCGCCGACATGAAGCGCAACCTCGAGATGACCGTCGAGTCGCTCGACATCATGGAGAAGATCTGGTCGGGCGAGCCCTTCGACTACAAGGGCAAGTACTGGTGCTCCTCCTTCCCCGCGCAGGACGACACCCTTCCGCCGCTGCGGTATTCGCGACCCTACGGCGGCCAGATGACGATCGCGATCGGCGGCGCGAGCCCCAACTCCACGTCGATCGAGGTCGGCGGGCGGCGCGGTCTGATCCCACTGTCGTTCGGCGCGAACCCGGCCCTCGTGAAGAACCACTGGGACACGTACTCCGCAGCGGCGCGCGAGGCCGGCCGCACGGACGGCTACGACCGCACCATCCACCACGTGACGATGGACGTCTTCGTAGCCGACACGGATGCCGAGGCCGAGCGCATCGCGATCGAGGGCCCGATCGCGAAGGCGTGGCGTGGGCACCTCATCCCGAATGAGCAGCGCCGCGCGGCACGAGCCGGCACGCCGCCGGTGTGGTCGCTCGACGACGACATGCGCGACATCGTGCGCAAGCACATGATCGTCGGCAGCCCCGAGACCGTGATTGAGAAGCTGAGCGCGTTCGTCGAGGCGAGCAACGGCTGGGGCACGACCCTCATCTTCGGTCACGACTTCTCGGATGACCCGGCACCGTGGAACTACAGCATGGAGCTGCTGGCGAAGGAGGTCGGCCCCAAGGTCGGGCTCGACGTCGAGTGACGCGCTGATCGTCGCGCACACCGAGCGCGCCGCGGACCCGGACCGCGGCGCGCTCCTCTGTCTGCGGGGACCTTTGCGGTCAGGCCGTCTCGCGCCGGCCGAACTCCTGCCGCAGGCGCTGCCCGTCGGCATCGAGCGACGGAGCGGCGTCGAGCGAGGCCGACCCGCTGCGGCTGAAGCGCACGGGTGCCGCCGGCTGACGCAGCGGCCCCGCAACGGGATGCTCGACCTCCTCGAAGAAGCCGGTCTGCGCCAGATGCGGATCGACGAAGAGGTCCTCGATCGTGTTCACGCGCATCGCGGGCACGCGGGCTTCGTGCAACTGTTCCAGCAGGGACCGGGTCGGATGCCGCGCCAGCGCGTCCTTCAGCCACGCGTAGAGCTCGTCGATGTTCTCCGTGCGGGCCCGGATGGAGGCGAAGCGGGGATCCTCGGCGAGCTGCGGTTCGCGGAGGATCCGGAAGAGCGCGGCCCAGTGGGCATCGGTGGACGCGAGGATCGAGATCATCCCGTCCGCCGTCGCGTACGGGTGGCGATGCGGAGAGTTGGTGCGCGCATATCCGGCCGGGCCGCGCGGCGGGTTATGAATGAACCCGCCCTGCTGCTCCGCGAGCAGGAAGCCGACCATGGTCTCGAACATCGGCACCTCGACGAGCTGGCCGACGCCGGAGCGCTCGCGCTCGTAGAGCGCCGCGTTGACGGCGCCCACCGCGACGATGCCCGTGATCTTGTCGGTGAGCGGGGTCCGCACGTACTGCGGAGGACCGTCGCCGGTCTGGTGGGCGGCGATGCCCGAGATGCCCTGCATGACGTCGTCGTAGGCGCCGAGTGATCCGTAGGGTCCGTCCGCGCCGAAGCCGTACATCGCGCACACGATGATGCGCGGGTTCATCCGGCTCAGCGTCGGGTAGTCGACGCCGAGCCGCACGTCGGAGCCCGGCGGCCGGTTGTGGGCGACGACGTCGGCGGCCTCCACGAGCGCGTGGAACGTGGATCGGTCGCCGGGGTCCGCGAGGTCGAGCTCGATCGACTCCTTGCCGCGGTTGATGTTGAGGTAGATGGGCCCCAGGCCGTGGCCGGTCGCGTCGGCGATGCCCCGCGCGATGTCGCCGCCCGGTGGCTCGACCTTGATGACCCGCGCCCCCATCTGGGCGAGCATCATCGTGGCGTACGGCCCCATCAGCATGTTGCTGAGCTCGATGACGGTCACGCCCTCGAGCGGTCCCGGGCGGGTCATCCGGCCTCCATCCGCTCCGGGTCGCGGCGCATCATCGCCTGCCGCACCGCGCGGCACACGACCTCGGCCCGCTGGTTGACGCCGACGTGCCGGAAGGTCACGATGCCGGCATCCGGTCGCGACTTCGACGCCCTCGCCTCGAGCACCTCGGTGGTCACGCGGATCGTGTCGCCCGCGAACACGGGAGCGGGAAACTCGATCGACGAGAAGCCGAGGTTGGCGACGGTCGTGCCGAGCGTCAGCTCGGGCACGGTCATGCCGATCACGAGCCCGAGTGTGAACAGCGAGTTCACGAGCGGCCGTCCGAACTCGGTTCCCGCGGCGAACTCCGCGTCGAGGTGCAGCGGCTGCACGTTCATCGTCATAGACGTGAAGAAGACGTTATCGGCCTCGGTCACCGTGCGCGTGAACGCATGCTCGACAACCGTCCCGACCTCGAGGTCGTCGAACCACGTCCCGAATCGACGCGTCATGCGACCCTCCCTTGCTGCGAATCCACGGATGCCGCGGCCAGCGCGTCCCGGTGTTCGGGGGCCGCGATCGCGATGAGCGCCTCGGCGCGCTCCCGCACGGTCCGGCCGCGCAGGTGCGCGACGCCGTGCTCGGTCACCACGACGTCGACGCCGTGATGCGGGGCGGCGATCGCGTCCCGCGGATCGTGGCGGGCGACGATGCACGAGGATCCGTCTCGCGTGGTCGACCGCAGCGCGATCACGCGCAGCCCGCGCTCCGACAGGTAGGCGCCCTCCGCGAAGTCGGGCCCCCCGCCGACGCCCGCGATGACGGCGCCCTTGACCGACTCCGACACGACCTGCCCGCGAAGGTCCACGGCGACGGCTCCGTTGACGGACACGAACGCCGGCAGCGCCGAGAGCGACACCGGGTCGTGCACGCGCCGCGAGCTGCGCATCTCGACGATCGGGTTGTCGGCCGCCCACGCCATGAGGGCCGGGCCGCCCATGAGCTCGACGGCCTGCACGGGGCCGCCCGCCGCGGCAGCGATCGCCTCGACGAGCGGCACCATGGACTCCGACACGAGTCCGATGAGCCCGAGGCCCATGTCCGCCGCGCGCGATGCGAGGTCCTGCGCGAGCGTCTCGGGGACCGCGCCGATTCCGAGTTGCACCGTCGCCTGCGCGGGGAGGACCGAGAGCACGTGCCGGGCGACGGCGCGAGACGCCTCGTCGGGTTCGGCCGCGGGGTGGCCGGGCATCGCGTGCTCGGAGCGGATGAAGCGATCGATCCGCGACACGTGCACGGCACTGTCGCCCCGCGTGCGTGGGACGTCGTCGGCGACCTCGGCGAGCACGAGGCCCGCGGCGTCGATCGCGGCCCGCGCGAAGGTCGTCGAGGGGCCGAGGCTGCAGAATCCGTCCGCATCCGGCGGGCTCACCCGCACGAGCGCGATGTCGACGCCGGCGATCACCGTGGCGGGGACCGCGGACAGCCGCACGGGGGTGTAGTCGATGAGCCCTTCGCGCATGAGGCGGCGCAGGGACCCGTGGATGTGCCAACTGCGGACCTTCAGCGCCCCCGCGCGGATCGCCTCTTCGAGGGGAGGATCCCCGAGCAGGATGCCTGCGCGCAGTTCCAGGTCGCCGACCCGTATCGCGTGGTCGGCGAGGCCGGCGAGAAGAGTGAGCGGCGTCCCACAGCAGTTGTTGGCGACGACGGTCGCGCCGGCGGGGACGCCGTCGAAGGCGCTCTCGCGGGCGACGAACTTCATTGCCCCTCCCTCGAACCTAATCTAGTAATAGATTATAACTACAGCAGATCACCGAGGAGAACCCATGGACTTCCGCGAACCGGAGCACATCACCGCGATCCGGGGGGCGATCCGCGACCTGTGCAGCGGGTTTCCGGACTCGTACTGGCGCGAGCACGACAAGTCCCATGAGTTCCCGTGGGAGTTCTACGACGCGATGGCGCGCGACGGATGGATCGGCATCTCCATCCCCGAGGAGTACGGCGGCGGGGGCGGCGGCATCACCGAGGCCTCGATCGTGCTGGAGGAGGTCGCGGCATCCGGTGCCGCAATGAACGGCGCCACGACCATCCACATCTCGATCTTCGGGATGAACCCGGTCGTCAAGCACGGCTCCCCCGAGCAGAAGGAGCGGTACCTTCCGGGCGTCGCCGCCGGCGAGCTCCATGTCGCGTTCGGCGTCACCGAGCCCGACGCCGGCCTGGACACGCCGGCCATCGCGACCCGCGCAGTCCGCGACGGCGACCACTACGTCGTGAACGGGCAGAAGGTGTGGACCTCGAAGGCGCACGTCGCGCAGAAGGTGCTGCTGCTCACGCGGACGACCCCCCTTGAGGAGGTCGCCAAGCGCACGGACGGCATGACGCTCCTCCTCGCCGACCTGCAGGTGCCCGAGGTGACCATCAGCCCGATCGACAAGATCGGCCGGAACGCCGTCGCCTCGTGCGAGACGCGCTACGACGGCCTTCGCGTCGATGTCGCCGATCGCGTAGGCGAGGAGGGCCGCGGGTTCACTTACATCCTCGACGGCCTCAACCCCGAGCGGATCCTCATCGCGGCCGAGGCGGTCGGCATCGGGAAGGTGGCGCTGCGCCGGGCGGTGCAGTACGCGCAGGAGCGCACAGTGTTCGGCCGCCCGATCGGCAAGAACCAGGGCGTGTCGTTCCCCCTCGCCGAGGCCCACATGCGCCTGCGCGCCGCCGAGCTCGCGGTGCGCGAGGCCGCGTGGCGGTACGACAACGGGCTCCCGTGCGGTGAGCAGGCGAATGCCGCCAAGTTCCTCGCATCCGATGCCGCGTTCTTCGCGGCCGACACCGCGATGCAGACGTTCGGCGGATTCGCCTACGCGACCGAATATGACGTCGGGCGGTACTGGGTGGAGTCGCGCCTCATGAAGAGCGCCCCGGTGCCGCAGCAGATGGTGCTGAACTTCATCGCCGAGCACGTGCTCGGCCTCCCTCGCTCGTACTGACCGACAGGAGAAGACATGACTCGGATGACCCGCCCGCACGTCGTTCGCGAGGCCGGACTGCCGGCCGCGGTGACGATCTACGAGGTCGGACCGCGCGACGGGCTCCAGAACGAGAAGACCACGATCGCGACGCGCGACAAGGTCCGGTTCGTCGAGCGTCTGATCGCCGCCGGACTCGGCACGATCGAGGTCACGAGCTTCGTCCGACCGGACTGGGTCCCGCAGCTTGCCGATGCCGCCGACGTGCTCGCCGAGCTCGACTTGGACGGGCCGGTGCGGATGCCGGTGCTCGTCCCGAACGAGCGGGGCCTCGACCGCGCCGTCGAGGCGGGCGTGCGCTGGATCGCGATCTTCGGCAGCGCGACCGGGGGACTCGCGCGCGCGAACCTCAACCGCACGGTGGAGACGCAGTTCGACATGTTCCGCCCGGTCGTCTCGCGTGCGCGCGAGCTCGGGCTCGACGTGCGCGCCTACGTCTCGATGTGCTTCGGCGACCCGTGGCAGGGGCCGGTCGAGACCACCCAGGTCGTCGACGTCGGCAAGCGCCTGTTCGACCTCGGCGCGACGCAGCTCTCTATCGGCGACACGATCGGCGTCGCGACGCCCGCCCACGTGACGGAGCTCATCGGCGCCTTCGGAGACGCCGGGCTCGGGCCCGACGTCCTCGCGATGCACTTCCACGACACGTATGGCCAGGCGCTGTCGAACGCGTACGCCGCGCTGCGTGCGGGGGTCACGACGTTCGACACCTCGGCCGGTGGGCTCGGTGGATGCCCCTTCACGCCGGGCGCGACCGGCAACCTCGCCACGGAGGACCTCGTGTGGATGCTCGAGGGTCTCGGCATCCGCACCGGCGTGGACCTCGATCGGCTCGTCGAGACGAGCACGTGGATGGCAGGCCTGCTCGATCGCCCGTCCGAGTCGCGCGTCGTGCGCGCGCTCACCGCACCGGTGACCTGAGCTCCTCGAGCCGCGCGTGATGCTCGGCGCTGCGCATCGACCGCTCCTCGGCGGCTATGCCGTTCTCGAGCGACGGCCACGAGGCGAGGAGCATCGAGTTCAGCGCGCGCTTCGTGCCCTGGAGCGCCGCGATCGGGAGCGCCGCCAGACGGTGGGCAAGCGCGACCGACTCGTCCAGGAGCTCCTCCTGCGGCACCACGCGGTTCGCGAGCCCCGCGCGCACGGCGTCCTCGGCGGGGAGTCGTCCGCCGAGGAAGAGAAACTCCTTGGCGACGTGCATACCGGTGAGCGAGGACCACAGGACGCCGCCGTCGCCGGCGGCCAGCCCGACGTCGACGTGCGGGTCGCTGAACCACGCACCGGGTGCGGCGAGCACGATGTCCGAGAGGACGGTGAGGGTGCAGCCGAGCCCGATCGCCGGTCCGTTCACCGCGGCGACGAGCGGGAGGCGCGTGCCGAGCATTCCGGAGATGATCCTGGCCGCCGTCTTCATGACGGATGCGGCGCCCTCCTCGCTGCCCCCTGCGTCGCGGATCCAGTCGAGGTCTCCGCCGGCGCAGAACGCACGACCCGACCCGGTGAGCACGACGGCGCGTGCATCCGTGTCGGCGTCGAGCCGCGGCCACACGTCGGCGAGTGCCTCGTGCAGCTCGTGGTCGACGGCGTTGAGCGCGTCGGGCCGATCGAGCGTGAGGATCCGGACCGGGCCGTCCGCCTCGACTCGCAGGCGGCTCACGCGCCGGCTCCAGCCGGCTCGTGCTGCAGGATCCAGCCCTCCTGCAGCGCGCCCGTCAGGACGGGCTCCTCGAAGTAGTAGCAGTGTCCCGCGCGTTCGAGGATCACGAGCTGGGAGTTCGGGATGGAGCGGTGCATGAACCGTGCGTTCTCGAGCGAGCACAGGATGTCCTCGGCGCCTGCCGTGATGAGCGTGGGCGCGGTGATCGTCGCGAGCTCGTCCGCGCCCATATCGTGCCCGCGGATCGCGTTGAGGTGTCCGAGGTAGTTCTGCCGCGAGAACTCGGAGTGGCTGACGACGTCCGACGGCAGATCTGCGAGCAGCCCGCGCGACCCCGCGGCCCACGTGCGGAGGTACTCGCGGATCATGCCTCCCGTGTTGGGCAGGCCGAGGTCCATGATGTACCGCCGGAAGTCGCCCTGCTGGATCGTGCGCCGGTCGAGCTTCGCGGCGGTGGCGTGGAGCGTCAGGGTCGACACGAGGTCGGGGCGCATCGCGGCGACGCGCATCGCGATGAAGCCGCCGAGCGACACTCCCGCGACGTGGACGGGACCCTCGTCGAGCGCCTCGACGACGGATGCCGCGTCGCGCGCGAGATCCTGGATCGTGAGCGACTCGTCGGCGTGGGAGGCGCCGCCGACCCCGCGGTTGTCGAACGCCACGCAGCGGATGCGGGGCGCGAGTCGGTCGACGAGGGCGTTCCACGCGTTCTTGCCCGTCCCGCCGCCCTGGATGAGCACCAGCGTGGGCCCCTGCCCGAACTCGCGGATCTCGGTGGTGAACGTCGGCGTGCTGATCTTCCGCACGATGGGTTCCATGCCGCCTCATTTCGGCTCGCCGGCGTTCATCGCCGATTTCTGATCCTGCAAATCTTTGTATACTTATACCACCTGACATCGTTGTGGGAGCCGGAGGCCGCGTGGACGCCAAGACCGAGATCGTCGAACTGCCGTCGTTCACCACGGAGGTGGCCCATGCCGGATCCGGGCCGACCCTCGTGCTCATCCAGGGCCTGGGCACCGACCACCGCGCCTGGAACCCCATCGTCGAGCACCTCGCCCCCTACGTGCACTGCGTCGCATTCGACAACCGGGGAGTGGGCAAGGCGTCGCCCGTCGGCGCGACGACGACGATCGAGGACCTCGCCGACGACGCTGCCGCCCTCATCGAGTCCCTCGGCGAAAACGCGGTCCACGTGGCCGGCGTCTCGCTCGGCGGCGGCATCGCGATGCGCGTCGCCTCGCGCCACCCCCACCTCGTCAAGAGCCTCTCCCTCCACTCGACCGCCGCGCGCCCCGACCCGCGGCTGCTCGCGATGCTCGAGTTCCGCGGGCGACTCCTCGAGAAGGGCGTCGCCGGCGACTTCCTGCGCTCGTTCGTCGCGATGTGGGCGTGGAGCCCAGAGGGCATGTCGCTCGCCGCGCTCCCCGAAGGATCGACTGAGATCGACACGCTCGAGCTTGAGGAGTACGCCCAGCACCTCCGCGTCGCCCAGGAACAGTGGATGACCGACGAGGAGCTCGCCAAGATCACCGCGCCGACCCTCATCACCGTCGGCTCGGAGGACATCCTGACCACACCCCGCCACGCCCACGACCTCTACCGAGGCATCCGCGGCTCCGAGCTCGTGACGGTCGAGGATGGCGGACACGCCTACTACTCGGAGAATCCCGGCCTGTTCGCGTCTCTGCAGCTCGGCTGGGTCCTCCGCCACTCCTGACCCGACTCCCGACGAAAGGCGACCACATGGCCGCAAGCATCCACATCCGCCAGCTGTCCAAGCACTTCAAGGGGAACACCGTCGTCCGCGACCTCGATCTCGAGGTGGAGGAAGGCGAGATCGTCGTCCTGCTCGGACCGAGCGGCTGCGGCAAGACGACGACCCTCCGGTGCCTGGCCGGGCTCGAGAAGCCCGATGGCGGGTCGATCTCCCTCAAGGACAGGGTCGTGTTCGACGCGGAGAAGCGCATCGACGTGCCGACGCACAGGCGCGACATCGGCATGGTCTTCCAGTCCTACGCGCTGTGGCCGCACATGACGGTGAAGCAGAACATCTCCTACCCGCTGAAGGTGAGACGGATGCCGAAGGCGCAGCGCACCGAATGGGTGGAGCGCTCCGCCGCGCTGGTCCACTGCAGCGACCTTCTCGACCGGTATCCGGCACAGCTGAGCGGCGGCCAGCAGCAGCGGATCGCGCTCGCGCGGGGTCTCGTCGCCCGCCCGGCGCTCGTGCTGCTGGACGAGCCGCTCAGCAACCTCGACGCGAAGCTCCGCGACCAGGTGCGCACGCAGATCCGCGAGCTGCACCAGGAGCTCCGCTTCACGGGGGTGCTCGTCACGCATGACCAGGAGGAGGCGCTCGCGCTCGGCGATCGCATCGCGATCATGCGCGACGGGCGGATCGAGCAGTACGACACCCCCGAGAAGGTCTTCCTGAAGCCCGACACGGAGTACGTCGCGTCCTTCATCGGCCTTTCGAACCGCATCGAGTGGACCCGGGAGGACGGCGACTGGGTCACGGCGGCCGGTGCGCGCGTCTCGGTCACCGAGCTCGGCGACGTGCCGGGCGACCGCGCCGTCTCCACCATTCGGCCCGACGATCTGCGGCTGCACCAGGCGCGCCCCTCGCACTCGGGCGGGCTCCTCACCTTCGACGCCAAGCTCGTCACCGTCGAGTATCTCGGCCGGCACGTCGACGTGACCGTGGAGGCGGGCACCACCCGCCTGCAGATCCGCGTACGCGGCGAGGATCAGGGGTGGGTCAGGGCCCTCGAGCCGGGCTCGGACGTCGTGGTGAGCGTGCCGATGGCGGACCTGCACAGCTACACAGCGTGAGCTGGCGCCGTCAGAACGACCACACGAGCGGCACGATGCCGACCGCCACCGCCAGGTATAGAACGGCGAAGGGAGCGCCGAAGCGCGTGAAGTCGGCGAAGCGGTAGTTCCCCGCCTCCTGGATCACGAGGTTCGGCGCGGTGGCGACCGGCGTGAGCACGGCCGCCGCCGCCACCACGGTGATCGCCATGAGGAAGGGCAGCACGGACACGTCCAGCAACGACGCGACAGACACCGCGACGGGCGCGACGATGAGGACCGTCGCGGTGTTACTTATGACCTGACCGAGGATCAGGACGACCAGGCAGAGGGCGAGGAGCGCGCCGAGCGGGCCGGCAGGGCCGACGAACGTCACGACGGCGCTCCCGATCATGGCATCGAGCCCCGTGACTGTGAAGGCCGTGCTGATCGGGATCAGTCCGGCCACGAGGATGACCGTCGACCACGAAATCGCACGGAACGCACGTTCGACGGGAACGATCCGGAGAACGATCAAGGCGCCGGCCGCGAGCAGCGCGCCGACCGCCATTGGCACGAGATCGGACGCGAGTGCGACGACCATCGCCACGAGTATGCCGACGGCGACCCATCCGCGTCGACCGATCGGCGCGACCTGACGACGGATCGCCGCCGGGTCCTCCACCACCAGCAGGTCCCGATCCGAACCGACGCGGTCGAGCGCATCCCAGGGCCCGTGCAGTACGAGCACGTCGCCGATCTCGAGGGCGACGGATGCGTCGTCGGGCTCGGCCCCGTCGCGGTGGATCGCGAGGACGACGAGTTCGCCGCCGCCGACGAGCATGCCGGGGAACGCCTCGCGGCCCACGAGCCGCGAGCGCGGCGCGACTACGAACTCTGCGATGCCCGCGTACGCATCGACCAACGCGGTCGCGCCCGATCCACGGCGCGCCTCGGTGAGGCCGAATCGGCTCTCGATCCTCTCCAGCGCCGGCTCGGACGCGCGCACCGCGATCATGTCACCGACAGCCAAGAGGGACTCCGGCGGTTTCGGGCGCCCGGACGAGTCGCGCACGACGAGCATCCGCATTCCCGTCTCGTCCGGCGCGAGCGCGCCCGCCCACGGGCGCCCGACGAGGGGCGAGCCGGCCGAGACCTCGAACTGCACGACACGGCTGCTCCTGGTCATCGAGCCCACGAGCGCATCCGTGTGCGCGAGCAGATCGCGCGGAGGCGTCGAGGCGGAGCGGTCTGGGAGAAGCCTGCGCCGCAGCAGCACCGTCAGCAGCACGGTCCCCACGACCAGCGGGACGCCCGCGATTGCGAAGTCGAAGAAGCCGAAGGGCGCGCCCGTCTCCTGCGCGGCGAGTTCCGAGACGATGACGTTCACGGGCGTTCCGGTGAGCACGAGCATCGACCCCGCGTGCGTCGCGAAGAGCATCGGCATGAGAAACCGCGACGGCGGGACGGCAAGACGCGTCGCGATGATCATCGCGACGGGCAGCATCGTCGCCACGGCGCCGCTCACGCTCAGCACCGCACTCAGCATCGACTGGATGACCATGAGGATGACGAGCGGCCGAGCCAGGCTCGTCCCGGCGCGCTCGACGACGAAGCGCCCGACACGCGCCGAGACCCCCGTCGCCTCGAGCCCCTCGCCAACGACGAAGAGGGACGCGATGAACATGACCGTGGGGTTCGCGAACCCTGCGAGCGCTTCAGGGAGCGTGAGCACACCCGTCGCCCACAGCGCCAGCGCGACGCCGAGTGCGACGACGGCGGCCGGCACCCGGCCACTCGCGAACGCCACGATCGCCACGATGAGGACGGCGACCGTCGCGACGAGCGGGGCGCTGATCATGCCGGATCGGCGACCCACTCCGTGATGGGCTCGTACACCGTGGCGTATACCGGCTGCGCCATGGACGATGACACCTCGAGGCCCGCCTTGAGCGCGTGACGGAGCGAGCGCATCGCCTCGGCGGGATTACCCTCGATCTCGTAGATCGCGACGTACTCGAAGTCGGACAGGGGCGCGAACTGCGCGTCGGACCGATGGTAGCGGCGGGCGCGCACGAATCCGGGGATCGCAACGACGTCGCGAAGATGACGCTCGCTGTACCACTCGTTGAACTCGGACTCGCGACCCTCGACGGGGTTCGTGTGGACGATGAAGATCGACGTCGCCATGGGAGTCACTGTAGCTCCAGATTGACTTTTCTCTATAAAGATTATTACCGTAAGAATGATGGCCATTGAGGGCGATGGGAAGCAAGGGCCTGGAGTGACCAGCGTCGAGGACGTCCGACCGGTGAGCCGGGTCGGCGTATGGGTACGCGGGCACGGACTCGCGATCGGCCTGATGCTGATCCTGACCTACCTCGTGCTCTTCCCCCTGGGCCGCCTGCAGTACCTCGCGCTCGAGAACGGAGCCGAGGCGTACCGCGAGGCGATCGCGCTGCCCAACATCGGGCAGACCCTGCTCACGACGATCCTCCTCGGCGTCGGCTCACTCGTCATCGCGGTGGGCCTCGGCACGGTGCTGGCCTGGTTCGCGATGCGGCTCCCTCAGCGGATGCGGTGGCTCGCGACGATCCCGATCCTGCCGATGGTGCTTCCCGCCGTGGCCGTCGTCGTCGGCTGGGCGTTCCTGTTCTCGCCGCAGGTCGGGTACGTGAACCTCCTGCTGCGGCAGTTGTCGTTCATCCAGGTCGAGCAGCCGGAGGTGGGGCTGCCGTCAGGCCCCCTCAACATCTACACCGTGGCCGGCGTGGTCATCGTCACGGGCATCCAGCTCGTGCCCCTCATCTTCCTCTTTGTGCAGTCGAGCCTCCGGCAGTTCAACTACGAGAGCATCGAGGCCTCTCTCATCGCCGGTGCGGGCCCGGTGCGGACGTTCGTCACGATCGTGCTGCCCCTCCTGCGTCCCGCCCTCGTCTACTCGGCGGCATTCGCACTGCTGCTCGGGCTCGGGCAGCTGACCGCTCCGCAGTTCCTAGGAACGCGCGAAGGAATCCGGGTCCTCGCGACCGAGGTATACCGGTTCGGCGGCGAGTCGCCCGTCGACTTCCCGCTCTCCGCAGCGGTCGCGTCCCCGCTCCTCATCGCGGGCATCGTCTTCATCGTGGCCCAGAGGCTGCTCCTGCGCCGGGACTTCCGCTTCGTGAGCGCGGGCACGCGCGGCGCGGCCCGCCCGCTCAAGCCGTCGCGCCTCGCGGCGCCCGCCATCATCGTCTACGGGATCATCACGCTGGTGCTCCCGTTCCTCGCCCTGATCCTCGTGTCACTGTCGCCGTTCTGGACGTCATCCGTCAACCTGTCCAAGCTCACCATCAACAATTACGTCAAGGCCTTCGACGACCCCGCGGTCATCAACGCGCTCACGACGAGCGTCACGGTGTCCCTGGGCGCGATGGCGATCGCGCTCCCACTCGGCTATCTGCTCACCGAGGTCCTGTACCGCCGACGCGGCTATGCCGCCGTGCGAGCGATCATCGACACGGTCACACAGGTCCCGCTCGGGGTCCCCGCGGTCGTCTTCGGCGTCGGCTTCCTCTACGTGTACCTGGGAAATCCGTTCATGCTCTACGGCACGCCGCTCCTGATGATCCTCGTCTACGTGGTGCTGGTGCTCCCCTTCACGGTGCGACTGCAGCTCACATCGCGCATGACGATCGGATCCGCCTACGAGGAGGCGGCGCGTGCGAGCGGCGCCGGCGTGCTGCGGACGCATCTCGGGGTCATGGTGCCGATGATGCGCGGTGCCCTGGCCGGCGCGAGCATCCTCATGTTCGTGATCCTCACGCACGAGTTCGCGGCGTCCATGTTCGTCCGCTCGACGCGGGTGCAGGTGCTCGGCACGCTGCTCTACGACCAGTGGTCGCGCGGCTCGTACCCGATGGTCGCGACCATCGCGATCATCATGTCGGCCGTGACCGCCGTCGGCCTGTTGCTGGCCGCAGCCATCGGCGGTCGGGAAGCGTCCCTGGATAAGCTTTAGATCTTGCGCTTCATTTAAATGATTACTACTGTCGCGAGCGTCAGAGGCATTTTCCGAAGCTGCCAGATCGCCACACGGGTGTGACGGGGCCGGGACGGCGCAGTCCGGGCCGGCCGGCAGCGTCCTGAAGGGACCCGAACGTGAAGAAGAGGCACCTCCGTCTGCTGGCCGCTCTGGCCGGCACCGCGCTCATCGTCTCCGGCTGTGCCTCCGCGCAGCCCAGCACCACACCCTCTCCCGAGGCCAGCGAGGTCGACACCGAATGGCAGGCCGTCATCGATGCGGCGAAGGAAGAAGGGACTGTCGTCTGGTACTCGATCGCGCCCCAGGCTGTGCGCGACGCCGTCAAGGCCGGCTTCGAGGCGAAGTATCCGGAGATCACCGTCGAGATCAGCACGGTGACATCCGCTGAGATGAACGCCGCGCTCGAGGCCGAGCACGACACGGGGGTCGACGGCGCCGACGTCGTCACGTCGGTCGCCTACAGCTGGATCGCCGAGAAGCAGGCGGACGGCTGGTTCGTCGACCTCGACGACGTGCCCTCGCTGCAGGCTCCGGAGTGGACCGCGAGCGGCTACTTCGACGGGACGACCGTATCGTCGCCGCTCGGGCTCCTCGTCATCGGCTGGAACACGGACCTCTACCAGGGCGAGCTCGCGACCTACGACGATCTGCTGGACCCGAGCCTGGCCGGCGGGGCGATCGGGACCGTCCGGCCCGAGCCGGCGATCCACGCCGACCACTGGGCCTACGTCCAGGAGTACTTCGACGAGGACTGGCTCGAGGACTTCTCCGCGCAGAAGCCGTCCATCTACCCCAGCGCGTTTGCGAACCAAGAGGCACTCGCGGCCGGTGAGATCGCGGTCAGCGACTTCGTCTCGGCGACCGACATCATGGCTCTCCAGGAGCAGGGCGCTCCCGTCGAGTTCGTCGTGCCCGACCCGGTATGGGCCGCGCAGAACGTGTTCTTCGTGCCCGAGTCGTCGAAGCGCCAGAACGCCGCGAAGCTCTTCATGGATTACTTCGCCTCCGATGAGGGCCAGCGCGCCGCGGCCGAGTTCGGCTACAGCCCCCTGAAGAGCGTCGCCCCCGATACGCTGGGCGGCCAGTCCGAGGTCGTCCTCACGAACATCGACCACATGCTCGACCCGCAGTGGTCGATCGACTACCTCGCCGAGTGGACGACCTACTTCGGCTGAGCTGCGATCGATCGCACGACGAGGCGGGGGTCCGGTCATCCGGGCCCCCGCTTCACCGTTCCGAGACGGTCAGAGGCTCTTGAACGCCTGAACCGCCGCGAGCGACGACGCGTCGACGACCTCACTGCCGAAGCGCTCGAGCACGATCGCCTGGCTGGCCTCGAGGTGTGCGGCGCTCAACCGCCGCGCCCCGTCGACGTCGCCCTCCTCGATCAGGCGGAGCAGTGCGGCGTGCGTGCGATAGGCCTCGCGCTGCGAGTCCTCCGACGGGTACTGCGACGCCGCGTTGACGGTCTCAGCCCAGATCCGCTCCTGGATCGACCAGATCGCCACCATGCTGCGCACGATGAGGCGCATCGACTCCTGCGGCAGGCCGCCGACGAGCAGGTCGTGGAAGGCGCGCGCCGAGACGGAGAACTGCACGTCGTCGCCGATGTGCGCCTCGGTGTCGGCGACGCTCGCCCGCAGCGCCGGCACGATCGTCCCGGCCCGATCTGCCCGCACGGCGCAGCCGGCCGCGCACATCGGCTCGAGGACGAGCAGCGACTCGGCGAGGTCCGCCAGAGTTACACCCTGGCCCTGCAGCGAGAGGGCGAGCGCGTAGGCGGCCGACGACCAACTCGGCTTGTGGACGTAGGCCCCGCCGAACTTGCCGCGCCGCACCGTGATGAGGCCCTCCGCCTCGAGGATGCGCAGCGCCTCGCGCAACGACGGCCCACTGACACCGTACTGACGGGTCAGGTCGTCCTGGCGCGGCAGGGGGGCGCCGTCAGCCTCACCCCGCAGGATGCGCTTGCGCAGGTCGGACGCGATGGACTCCGCCACTCGCGATGACATGCCGAATCGCGGGCTGAACGATCTGTCGGACAATTCGCTCACGGTGCCGCCTTTGCTCATCATGGCAAACCTATAGGCCTCGACGATAATCCGTCTCGCGTGCGCGCGAAGAGACGCTAGACTCGTCTCGACTCGAATCTTATAAAAGATTGAAAGGGGAAGTCATGACCATCGCGTCAGCGACGACGTCGAGCGACATCGACTGGGATCTCTACGTCCCCTCCGAGCAGATGGTGGAGCTCGAAGAGGCGGCGCGCGATCACTTCGCCGGCCTATTCTCCGCGGCAGACGTGCGGGCGGCCGTCACGGGCGAGGCGCTCGACCACCTCTGGCCTGCGATCGTCGAGCAGGGCTACACCGCGATCGGCCTTCCCGCCGAGACGGACGGCATCGGCGGGCTCGTCGACCTTGCGGCGGTCCTCGAACAGGCCGGGCGCTCGCTCCTCCCCGCACCGCTCCTCGCGACGACCGCCGCCACGCAGACGCTCCTCGCGATCCGGGCGCCCGTTGAAGAGCCTCCCGCCGAGCCCTCGACCCTCGCGCGGCGCGATCACGGGGGCGCCTGGCTGTGCTTCGACGGACGCTCCGCGACGACCGCCGTGGCCGTCGCGGAGCGCGCTGGAGGGTGCAGCATCCGTGTCCTCTCGCTTGAATCGGCCGATCGGCGCCCGCTGGCCGGCGTCGACGGCGCGCGCGCCGACGTCGTCGTCGTCGACGGCGATGCGGTCGTGCTCGCGGAGCACGAGAGCGATGCCGACTTGGACGCCGTCCTCGCCTCCGCACGCGTGTGCGCCGCCGCCGACCTCGTGGGGGTCGCCGCCGGCGCGCTCGACGGGGGCATCCGGCACGCCCTCAGGCGCGAGCAGTTCGGCCGCACGATCGGGTCTTTCCAGGCGGTCAAACACCTGCTCGCCGACGCGTACGTGCTCGTCGAGCGCGCGAGGAGCCTCACCCGAGGAGCCGCGGTGGAGGCGTCGCGTGACCCGCTCGGAGCGGCCGCACGGCGCCTCGCGATGCTCGCGAAGGCGGCGGCGGCGGATGCCGCGACGCGAAGCGCCGAGTTACACGTCCAGCTCCTCGGCGCGATGGGCCTGACGTGGGAGTCGGATGCGCCGCTCTTCGTCCGGCGTGCCCGCCACACCGGGCCGTTCCTGGGCATGCCGGATGACCTCTACGCCCGGGTCGGAGCCGAGAGCCTCACGGAAGGGGAAGCACGATGACCGCACTCGACGAGTACCGCGCGTTCCTCGAGGCGACGCTGCCGGCCGACTACGCCGAGCGATACTCCGAGTACCGCGAGGACATCGAGCTGCGCACGCGGTTCCAGGCGGCGTCGTTCGACGAGGGCTGGCTCGTTCCGGAGTGGCCGCGCGAGCGCGGTGGGCGCGACCTGCCGCTGACGGAGGCGCTGTCGGTCCGCATCGAAGGCGCCTTGCGCCGGGTCCCGCGTCAGATGAACATCCAGGCGACCGGCGTGGTAGCGCCCGCCCTCATACAATTCGGCACGCCCGAGCAGAAGGAGCGCTACCTCCGCCCGACGCTGCGCGGCGAGGCGTGGTGGGCCCTGGGTATGTCCGAGCCCGGAGCCGGGTCGGACCTCGCGTCGCTGCGAACGACCGCCGTGCGCCGCGGAGACGTGTTCGTCGTGAACGGGCAGAAGGTGTGGACGACCCAGGCGAACGAGTCCCGCTGGTGCACGCTGTACGTGCGCACCGACCCGGACGCGCCTAAGCACCGCGGCATCACATGCCTCATCCTCGACATGGACACCCCCGGTGTGACCGCTCGCGCGATCAAGACGGCCGGGCCGAGCATCGACAGCTTCTGCGAGGTCTTCCTCGACGACGTCGAAATACCCGCCGAGAACATCCTGGGCGAGCTCAACGGCGGCTGGCGCGTCGCGATGTCCGCCCTCGAGCACGAGCGCGACATGATCTGGATCAACAACTGGCTCGAGATGCAGCGGGCGCTCGACCCCGTGCTGCGCGGCTCCGACCCGGGCGCACACACGCACGTACGCCTCGGCCGGCTGCTCGCCGACATGGAGGCGATCCGGCTCACCGGGATCCGCACAGTTGGTGCCCGCATGGCGGGCGGCGACACACCCCTCTCCGGAATTCTGAAGCTCTTCGGCTCGGAGTCCGTGCAGGAGGCCGCACGCTTCGCCCTCGAGGTTGCCGGCGGCGATGGCCACGCGCCGCTCGCGCCGTTCGACGAGTACCTCGAGTCGATGGCCGCCACGATCTACGGCGGCACGTCCGAGATCCAGCGGAACATCATCGCGGAACGGATCCTTGGCCTGCCCAAGGGTGCGTGATGGGGACGGCGTGCAAGCACCGGTGCACGCCTGGCTAGTCTGAGTGCCGGAGGTGCCCGTGGCCCGAAAAAGACGCCTGCCGATCGACCCGATCGCCGAAGCCCAGCGCCAGTGGGTCGCGCACGGGTGGACGGATGCCGCGCCCGGCATGTCGCTCGTGACGTCGATCATGCGCGCGCACCAGCTCATGCTCGCGCGCGTCGACGAGACGCTGCGCCCGTTCCAGCTGACGTTCGCCCGATACGAGCTGCTGACTCTCTTGAGCTTCTCGAGGTCGGGACGGATGCCGATGGCCTCGGCGAGCTCGCGCCTGCAGGTGCATCCGGCGAGCGTCACGAACACGGTCGACCGTCTCGAGGCCGTCGGGCTCGTGCGCCGCGAGCCGCACCCCGACGACGGCCGCGCGACGCTCGTCGTGCTCACCGACGCCGGTCGCGAACTGTCCGAGCGGGCCACCGCCGCGCTCAACGAGAGCGTGTTCGAGCAGCCCGGCCTGTCGCGTGAGGACACCGAGCAGCTCGTCGAGCTCATCACGCGCCTGCGGCGCGACGCCGGCGACTTCGAGGACTGAGTCGAGCGCTCGCCCGCGCGTTTCGTCTCGCTTCGCTCGCTCAACGTCGGGGTGGGTCATCGATCGCCGGACAGCGCCCGGATCGTGTTGATGATCCCCGAGAAGTCCTGGTTCGCCCCCGGACCCTCCGCGAACTCCTTGTAGATCTCGCGCGCCATGAGCCCGAGCTTCGCGTCGACGCCGGTCGACTCGATCGCGCGCTCGGCGAGCCCGAGGTCCTTCGCCATGAGCGAGCCGGCGAACCCGGGCTGGTAGTCGCGGTTCGCGGGCGATGTCGGCACGGGTCCCGGTACCGGGCAGTTCGTCGTGAGCGCCCAGCACTGGCCGGACGCGTTCGAGGCGACGTCGAAGAGCGCCTGGTGCGTGAGCCCCAGCCGCTCCCCCAGCACGAACGCCTCCGCCACGGCGATCTGCGACACCGCGAGGATCATGTTGTTGCACACCTTCGCGGCCTGGCCGAGGCCGTCACCGCCGCAGTGCACGACCCGGCGGCCCATCGCCTCGAGAAGCGGCTTCGCCGTCTCGAAGTCCTCCTCGCCACCGCCGACCATGAACGCGAGTGTCGCGTTCTCGGCGCCGACCACCCCGCCCGACACGGGGGCGTCGAGCGCGCGGTGACCAGCCACCTCAGCGAGCCGGTGCGCCTCGCGCGCCTCGTCGACCGAGATCGTCGAGCAGTCGATGAACAGCGTGCCGGGCGGTGCGACGTCGACGAGTCCGTCCACGCCGTCGCCCCCTGAGTACGCCGAGAGCACCTGGGCGCCGGTCTGGAACATCGTGATGACGACGCGTGCGCCGGCTGCGGCATCCGGTCCTGACGATGCCGTCTCGATGCCCGCTTCGTTCGCCGACCGCATCGCGGCCGGAGACACGTCGAAGCCGACGACGTCGTAGCCCGCCGACTTCAGGTTGCGGGCCATCGGCAGGCCCATGTGCCCGAGGCCGAGGAACGCGACGCGAGCGCCCTGTTCGACGGCGGTCACGACGCACGCTCCAGCAGGTCACGGCCGATGACGACGCGCATGATCTCGTTCGTCCCTTCCAGGATCTGGTGCACGCGCAGGTCGCGCACCACCTTCTCGATGCCGTAATCCTGCAGGTAGCCGTAGCCGCCGTGAAGCTGAAGCGCCGCGTTCGCGACGCGGAAGCCGACGTCGGTCGCGAAGCGCTTCGCCATCGCGGCGCGGACCGCGGCATCCGGCTCCTTCAGGTCGAGGGCTGTGGCGGCGTCCTGCACCATGAGGCGCGCCGCGTGCAGCTCGGTCGTCATGTCGGCGAGCGTGAAGACGACGGACTGCTTCTCGGCGAGCGGCTCGCCGAATGTGAAGCGCTCGTGCACGTAACGACGGGCCTTGTCGAGCGCCCACTGCGCGCCGCCGATCGAGCACGCGGCGATGTTGATGCGGCCGCCGTTGAGGCCGTTCATCGCGATCTTGAAGCCTTGGCCGAGCTCGCCGAGCACCGCGTCGGCGGGCACACGCACCTCGTCGAGGATCACCTGGCGCGTCGGCTGCGCGTGCCAGCCCATCTTCTTCTCGAGCTGGCCGAACGACAGGCCGGGCGTGCCGTCGGGCACGATGAACGCGGTGATACCGCGGGCCCCCGGTTCGCCGGTGCGGGCCATGACGACATAGACGGATGCCTCGCCCCCACCCGAGATGAACTGCTTGACGCCCGTGATGACGTACTCGTCGCCGTCGCGGATCGCGGACGTCGCGATGGCCGCGGCATCCGATCCCGCTCCCGGCTCGGTGAGGCAGTACGCGCCGAAGCCCTGCATCGACGTGAGGGTCGGGAGCCACTCGGCGCGCTGCGCGTCGCTGCCGTAGGTGTCGATCATCCACGCGACCATGTTGTGGATCGAGATGTACGACGCGACTGCGGGGTCGCCCTTCGCGAGCTCCTCGTAGACGGCCGCCGCGTCGACGCGGGCGAGGCCGGTGCCGCCCGACTGCTCGCGGACCGTGATCCCGCCGATGCCGAGCTCGCCTGCTCGCTGGAGGACGTCTCGCGGGAAGTGGGACCTCTCGTCCCACTCGATCGCGTTGGGCTCGAGCTCGGTCTGCGCGAACTCGCGCACCGCCTCGATGATCGCTGCTCGCTCCTCCGCCGTCATCGCGGGGTTGCTCAGGGTGGTCGCCATGGGGTCTCCTCGGTTCACAGCCCGGACCGGCCCTTCGTGGGGGCATTCGGCCCGTGTGCCGTCGTTGGCACGATCTCCATGATACTTGGACATCCAAGTAATCGCTCGCCGAGGTCGACGCGGCCCGACGCGTTCTGCCGCCCGCGGACCTCAGAGCTCGCGCAGGATCTCCTCCACCCGCTGCTTCGCGTCGCCGAACAGCATCGCCGCGTTCTCGCGGGAGAACAGCGGGTTCGCGACGCCCGCATACCCCGACGCCATCGAGCGCTTGAACACGACCACCTGCTGGGCCTCCCACACGCGCAGCACCGGCATCCCGGCGATCGGCGAGCTCGGGTCCTCCGCCGCGGCGGGGTTCACCGTGTCGTTCGCGCCGATCACGAGCACGACGTCGGTGCTCGCGAAGTCGTCGTTGATCTCGTCCATTCCGAGCACGATGTCGTACGGGACGCGTGCCTCGGCGAGCAGCACGTTCATGTGCCCCGGCAGGCGCCCCGCGACCGGGTGGATGCCGAAGCGCACGTTCACGCCGAGCTCGCGCAGGCGGCTCGTGAGTCCCGCGACCGGGTACTGCGCCTGCGCGACCGCCATCCCGTAGCCGGGCGTGATGATGACGCTGTCGGCGTCGCGCAGCAGTTGCGCGACGTCCTCCGGCCCGAGCTCGCGGTGCTCGCCGTGCTCGGCATCCGACGCGGTCGGCGCCTCGATGCCGAAGCCGCCCGCGATCACCGACAGGAACGAGCGGTTCATCGCCTTGCACATGATGTACGACAGGTACGCACCGGATGACCCGACGAGCGCACCCGTCACGATCAGCAGGTCGTTGTTCAGCAGGAACCCGGCTGCGGCCGCGGCCCATCCCGAGTAGCTGTTGAGCATCGACACGACGACGGGCATGTCGCCGCCGCCGATCGATGCGACGAGGTGCCACCCGAGCGCGAGCGCGAGCACCGTCACGGCGATGAGGAGCCACAGCTGCGGGTCGACGACGAACCACACCGTGAGCGCGACGAACACGACGAGCGCTCCCAGGTTCATCGCGTTCCGGCCCGGAAGCACGAGCGGCGCCGACGACATGCGGGCCGACAGCTTGAGGAACGCGACGATCGAGCCCGTGAACGTCACGGCGCCGATGAAGACGCCGATGAAGACCTCGGCGTGGTGGATGCCGACGAGCTCGGCCGGCAGCTCGGGCTCGTCGAGGTATCCGTTCCAGCCGACGAGCACCGCGGCGAGACCGACGAAGCTGTGCAGCAGCGCGATGAGCTGCGGCATGCCGGTCATCTCGACCACACGGGCGCGCCACAGGCCGATCGCGGCTCCGATCAGCACGGCGACCATGAGCAGCACGAGCCCGAAGGTCGCTCCGGTGGTCCACGCGTCGAGCACCGTGAGCACGATCGTCGCGGCGAGCGCGATCGTCATGCCGATGATGCCGTAGACGACGCCGTTGCGGGCGCTCTCGTGGCGGCTGAGCCCGGCGAGGCTCATGATGAACAGCAGCGCGGCGACGATGTAGGCGGCCGCCGCGATCGACTCGGCCGTCACCGGGTGGCCCCCGCACTCCGGGCGGGCGCGTCTTCTCGGAAGAACATCTTGAGCATGCGGCGCGTGACCGCGAAGCCGCCGAAGACGTTGATGCTCGCGACGAGGATCGCCGCGAACGCGAGCGCCTGCACGACGGGGTCACCGCTCGTGACCTGCAGCATCGCACCGACGACGATGATCCCCGAGATCGCGTTCGTCACCGACATGAGCGGCGTGTGCAGCGCATGGTGCACCTTGCCGATCACGTAGAAGCCGACGACGACCGACAGCACGAGCACCGTGAGGTGCTGCGGCAGGGGCGGCGGCGCGATCGCGGCGATCGCGAACAGCGCCACGATGCCCGCCGCGACGAGCAGGGCCCTCGCCCACACCGGCATCCGCTTCGTCTCGGTCGGGTCCGCCGCGGCCTCGGGAGCCCGCGCAGGAGCCGCCGGCACCGACACCGGCACCGGGGGCGGCGGCCACGTCGTCTCACCGTCGCGCACGACCGTCACCGCGCGCTGCACGACGTCGTCGAAGTCGATGACGAGCGTGCCGTCCTTGTTCGGTGTGAGCAGCTTCAGGAGGTTGACGAGGTTCGTGCCGTACAGCTGAGACGCCTGCGCCGGCAGCCGCGACGCGAGGTCGGAGTACCCGAGGATCACGACGCCGTTCTCGGTCACGACTCGCTCGCCGTTGACCGACCCCTCGACGTTGCCGCCCTGCGCGGCGGCCATGTCGACGATGACGCTGCCCGGTTTCATCGTCGCGACCATGTCGGCCGTGATGAGTCGCGGTGCAACGCGACCGGGGATCTGCGCCGTCGTGATGACGATGTCGACATCGCGCACCTGCTCCGCGTAGAGCGCGGCGGCGGCGCGATCGTAGTCCTCGGACGTCGCCTTCGCATAGCCGTCGGTCGACTCCATGCGCTCGTCCACCTCGACCGCGAGGTACTCGCCGCCGATCGAGCGCACCTGATCGGCGACCTCCGGACGCGGGTCGGTCGCGCGCACGATCGCTCCCAGGCTGCTTGCGGCCCCGATCGCGGCGAGGCCAGCGACCCCCGCGCCGGCGACGAGCACCCTCGCCGGCGGCACTTTGCCCGCCGCCGTCACCTGGCCCGTGAAGAAGCGCCCGAACTCGTGCGCCGCCTCGACGACCGCGCGGTAGCCGGCGATGTTCGCCATCGAGCTCAGCACGTCCATCGACTGCGCGCGCGATATGCGGGGCACGGCGTCGAGCGCGATCGCCGTGAGGCCGCGCGTGCTGAGCGCCTCCAGCAGATCGGGTCGCAGCGCAGGAGACAGCAGCGCCGCGATCGCGGCTCCGTCCGCCAGCCGGTCGATCTCGTCGCGCGTCGGCGGGTTGATCTTGAGCACGAGGTCGCCGGCCCACGCTTCCGCCGCATCGACGACGCGCGCGCCGGATGCCTCGTACGCGGCATCCGGGAACGACGACGCCTCACCCGCTCCGCGTTCGACCACCACCTCGTAGCCGAGCGACACGAGTGCCGTCACGGTGACGGGCGTCGCGGCGACGCGCGCGTCCTCTGCCTCACGGACGATTCCGATCCGAGCCACACTGCTCCCTTCAGGTCGACCCGCAGTCGCCTCCGACGGCGAGCGCCCGTCACCGGGCGCTCCGGCCAGACTATGTGCCCGCCGGTCGCCGTGCACCTTCGTGCCGAACTCCGGAGATCCGGGGGGGAGTGCCGCTGGGCGACCCTGGAATCACGCGGCCGCGCGCGCCGGAGCATCCGCATCTCCGGAGTTGCGCACGCCAGAGTCAGTCGGCGGCCTCCTCGGCGCGGGCCGCGACCGCCGCCGTCGCCTCATCCGGAACGTAGCCGTCGACGTGGCGCTCATCGGGGCCGTTGTAGGCCGACAGCGGCCGGATGAGCGCGTTCGAGGCGAGCTGCTCCATGACGTGCGCCGTCCACCCGGTCACGCGCGCCGCGACGAACAGCGGCGTGAAGGTCGGCGTGTCGAAGCCCATGAGGCTGTAGGCGGGTCCCGACGGATAGTCGAGGTTCGGGTAGATGCCCTTGCGAGACAGGAACTCCGACTCGAGCTTGTCGTAGAGCTCCGCGACATCCGGCCGTTCGTAGTGCTCGACGAGCGTGTCGAGCGCCGCCTTCATCGTCGGCACGCGCGAGTCGCCGCGCTTGTAGACGCGGTGCCCGAAGCCCATGATCTTGCGCTTCTGCGCGAGCGCCTCGTCGAGCCACGGCACGACGTTCGACGCGTCGCCGATCTCGTCGAAGATGTGCAGCACGGCCTCGTTCGCCCCTCCGTGGAGGGGTCCCTTGAGCGCGCCGATCGCGCCGACGACCGCGGAGTACAGGTCGCTCAGCGTCGACGCGATGACTCGCGCGGTGAACGTCGAGGCGTTGAACGAGTGCTCGGCGTACAGGATCATCGACCGGTTGAACGCGTCGACCACGACGTCCTCGGGCATCTCACCGAACGTCATCCACAGGAAGTTGGCGGCGTAGTCGAGGTCGTCGCGCGGCTCGACGGGGTCGAGTCCGCGGCGGCGGCGCTGACCGTACGCGACGATCGCGGGAAGAACGGCGAACAGGCGGATGCTGCGCGCCAGGTTCTCCTCGGCGGAGCCGCTCGCGTCGAGCACCGAGCCGGCGCCGGCGAGGTCGCGCGCACCGATGAGGCTCACGGCGGTGCGGACCTCGTCCATCGGGTGTGCGTCGATCGGGACACGGTCGATGACGGCGCGAACATCGGCCGGAAGGGCGCGATACGAGCGCTCGACCGCGCGCAGCTGCGCGAGCTGCACCTCGTCGGGGAGCTCGCCGTGCCACAGCAGGTACGCGACCGCCTCGAACGGCTGCGTCGCCGCGAGCTCCTGCACCGGGTATCCGCGGTACAGCAGGGAGTTGGTCTCGGGGTTGACCTTCGAGATCGCGGTGTAGTCGACGACGACGCCCGCGAGTCCCTTCTTGATGTCCGGTTCGGTCGTCATGGTGCTCCTTCGCGGGTCAACGCTCGATGTGGAAATTGAAGACGTTCGTGTCGAAGCGGTTGTACGACTCGTAGTCGATGAGGTCGTACAGGTCGGCACGGTGCTGCATCTGGTCCAGCTTGCTTGTGAGGTGGCCCTCTTCGATGAGCGTATCCAGAGCGCCGGATGCCGCGCCCATCGCGATCCGCAGGAGCGAGACCGGCCAGATCACGATGTTCACGCCGACGTCGCGCAGCTGGTCCACCGAGAAGAGGTCGCTCTTCCCGAACTCCGTCATGTTCGCGAGGATCGGCACGTCGACCGCGGCGCGCACCGCGGCGAACTCGTCGAGCGTGCGCATCGCCTCGGGGAAGATCGCGTCGGCACCGGCGTCGACGAGCGCCTTGGCGCGGTCGATCGCCGCGTCGAGGCCCTCGACGGCGCGGATGTCGGTGCGCGCCATGATGAGGAAGTTCGGGTCGCGGCGGGCGTCGGCGGCGGCGCGGATGCGCTTGACCGCGGTGTCCTCGTCGACGACGGCCTTGCCGTCGAGGTGGCCGCACCGCTTGGGGTTGATCTGATCCTCGATGTGCGTGCCGGCCAGGCCCGCGTCCTCGAGCGTCTGGATCGTGCGGGCCACGTTCATCGGCTCGCCGAAGCCTGTGTCGGCGTCGATGATCGCCGGGAGGTCGGTCATGCGCGCGATCTGCTGCCCGCGCCCTGCGACCTCGGTGAGGGTCGTGAGGCCGATGTCGGGCAGCCCGAGGTCGGCCGACAGCACGGCACCCGAGATGTAGACGCCTTCGAAGCCCTTGCGCTCGATGAGGCGTGCCGACAGCGGGTTGAACGCGCCCGGGAACCGCAGCAGCTCCCCGGTCGCGAGCCGCTCGCGGAAGGCACGCCGCTTGTCGGCTGGCGTGACGGTCGAATAGAGCATCAGAACAGGCCCTTCGGCGCCGGCGCGCTCGCGAGGACGCCGGGCTTCGCGACGATCGAGAGCCGGCGCACCTCGTCGGCCGTGAGCCCGGGCAGGCGCTGGGCGAGCTCGAGGAACCGCTCGATCTCGTCGGGGTCGAGCACGGGCTCGGCCAGCAGGCGGAACTTGCGGACGTAGTCTTCGCGCACGAACGGCCGGGCGCCGAGCGGGTGCGCGTCGGCGACCGCGATCTCCTCGACGATCTCGCCCCCGTCGGCGAAGCAGATGACGACTCGCCCGCCGAAGGCCTTCTCGTTCGGGTCGTCCGAATGGTAGCGGCGCGTCCACTCGGGGTCCTCCTCGGTCGTGACCTTCTGCCACAGCGCGACGGTGTCGGGCCGCGAGGCGCGCTCGGGCAGATACGAGTCGACGTGATGCCACGTGCCGTCCTGCAGCGCGACGGTGAAGATGTACGGGATCGAGTGGTCGAGCGTCTCGCGCGACGCGGTGGGGTCGTACTTCTGCGGGTCATTCGCGCCCGAGCCGATCACGTGGTGCGTGTGGTGGCTCGTGTGCAGCACGATCGACTCGATGTTGTCGGGCGCGAACGCGTGCTCGGGGTGCTCGTTGTGGAGCTTGCGCGCGAGGTCGATCCACGCCTGAGCCTGGTACTCGGCGGAGTGCTCCTTCGTGTACGAGTCGAGGATGCCCCGCTTGGGCTCGCCCGGTGCGGGCAGGGGCACCTCGTACGAGGCATCCGGCCCGTCCAGCAGCCACGCGATGACGCCGTCCTCGCCCTCGTAGATCGGCGACGGGGACGTCTCGCCGCGCATCGCGCGGTCGACCGCCTCGACGGCCATCTTGCCCGCGAAGGCCGGGGCGTGAGCCTTCCACGTCGAGATCTCGCCCTTGCGCGACTGGCGGGTCGCGGTCGTCGTGTGCAGGGCCTGCCCGATCGCCTGGTAGATCGTCTCGACGGGCAGTCCGAGGAGCGTGCCGATGCCGGCGGCGGCCGACGGCCCGAGGTGGGCGACATGGTCGATCTTGTGCTTGTGCAGGCTGATCGCGCGCACGAGGTCGATCTGGATCTCGTAGCCTGTCGCGATGCCGCGCACGAGCGCGGCGCCGTCGGTGCCGACGTGCTGTGCGACCGCGACGATCGGCGGGATGTTGTCGCCGGGGTGCGAGTAGTCCGCCGCGAGGAACGTGTCGTGGTAATCGAGCTCGCGCACGGCGACGCCGTTCGCCCACGCGGCCCACTCCGGCGACGTGCGGCGCTCGAGCGGGCACCCGAACACGGTCGCTCCGTAGCCCGAGATCGACACCGCGTGGTCGAGCGCCTGCTGGCGCGCGGCGCTCACGGGCGCGCGGGTGAGGGATGCTGCGGCCACCGCCGCGTTGTCGATGACGCGGTTGATGATCATGTCGACGACGTCGGGCTCGACCTCGACCGGGTCGGCGGCGACTTCGGCGATCTTCCACGCGAGCTGGTCCTCCCGAGCGAGGCTCTCTTCGCTGCGGTGGACACGGACGTGATGCATGACGGTCATGCTCTTCCTTTCATGAGGCGCGACCCTGCGACCGGCTCAGGGGCCGGCGCGATGGCCCCGGTCGCTGAGCCTGTCGAAGCGGTGTGGTCGAGCGAAGCGAGGATGCTCGCGAGCGCGTTGTGCAGGTGCACATGCGTCGCGTGCGCGGCGAGCTCGGCGTCGCCGGCGGCGATCGCGCTCGCGATGAGGCGGTGCTCGGCGACCGAGGCCGCGAGTCGCTCGGGGTTGTCGCGCGCGAGCCGGCGCACGCGCACGAGGTGCGTGCGCACGGTCCGCAGGGCGGCGGTGAGGTAGTCGTTCGCGACGGCGGCGTCGAGCGCCGCATCGAAACGGGCGATGAGAGCGTAGTAGTCGTCGGTCGCGTCGGGACCGACGACGGATGCCGCCGCGAACTGCTCGGCGAGCGCGGCGAACTCCGCGCCGTCGCCGCGTTGCGCAGCCGCCCGGGCGGCGGACTCCTCGAGCGCGCGGCGCACCTCGAACAGGGCGCGGATGTCGTCGGCGTCGACGTCGGCGACGACCGTGACGCGAGGCGACTGCTGGACGACCAGCCCGTCGGCTGCGAGGCGTCCGAGCGCTTCGCGCAGGGGCGTACGGCTCACGCCGAGGCGCGTCGCCTGCTCGACCTCGGCGAGCACGGCTCCGGGCGGGAGGGCACCGGTCTGGATCTCCTCGAGCAGGGTGCGGTAGGCGCGGTCGCTCGCGCGCATCGGTCACCCCCTTCGTCGATCGCTCCTCAGTGTATACACAAAGGCGTCCGGATGCCGCATCCGGGGCCTCACAGAAGGCACAGCGTATACACGACCGGTCGTGGCGAGCGGCGCCGCTTTCGCCGCGATCAGGACATCCCGCCCAGACAGGACGATCCCGCGCGAATCGTCCTGCCCTCGCCAGATGTCCTGATGTCAGCGAGAGAGGGGGGCCCGACGCAGCGGGAGGGAGGCGCCGCACGGGCGCTACGCGCCCCGCTCCCCCGGCTTCCCGTACGAGCTGCGCTGCTCGATCACCGCGAGCGTGCACCGCGAGATGCACACGAGCCTTCCGGTGCCCTCCTCGACGATGCGGACCTCCCACACGTGTGCGCGCCGGCCGATGTTGATCGGCTTCGCCGTGCCGACGACCCATCCGCTCGTGAGCGGGCGGATGTGGTTCGCGTTGATCTCCTGGCCGACGACGTGGAACCGCTCGCGGTCGATCGCGAGGAAGCCGGCCCACGACGCGAGCGTCTCGGCGAGCGCGACCGACGCGCCTCCGTGCAGGACGCCGGCGGGCTGCACGGTGCGGTGGTCGACCGGCATCCGCCCCACCAGCGCGTCGTCGCGTATCTCGATGATCTCGATGCCGAGGTTGCGGATGAGCGTCTGCTCGGCCATCGCGTCGAAGTCGATCGGCGAGATGTCGCCGAACCACACGCTCTTCCGCTCCGGCTCCGCCTCGACCCCGTCGCGAAGCTCCTGCGTCACGACTCCTCGACCTCGGTCGTGCCCTCGAACAGACCGATGACGTTGCCATCCGGGTCGACGATCGCGGCCCACCAGCTCGTCGGAGTGATCTCCGACTTCTCGACCGCGACTGAGCCGCCGGATGCGCGGGCGGTGGCGATGACCTCGTCGATCGAGTCGACCTCGACGTAAGACCGAGGCTGCGTGAACCCCTCGCTGCGCGGCGCGAGGGCGCCTCCGCTGATCTTGTTGGGGGCCTGCCACATCGGGTACCCCTCGAAGCCGGGGACATCGGCGATCTGCCAGCCGAACAGGCGCGAGTAGAACTCCGTCGCCCGCGCGAAGTCGGTGACGGGGATGTCGACGTGAGTGATGTCGCCGTGGGCCATGGTCGTCCTCTCGTGGATGGAACTCGCACAGTCTCGCGCCTCGGAACCGGGCGCGACAACCCCTTGCGAGGCTACGCGAGTGCGGCCCGCAGTTCGCCGAGCGCGGGCAGCACGTCGCTGTCGGCGGGCAGCGCCTGCACGCACACATGATCGGCTCCCGCGTCGAGGTGGGCGCGCACCGCCGCCGCGAGCGCGGGCGCGTCGCCCCACGGCGTGAGCTCATCGACGATGCGGTCGCTGCCGTCGCCCGCGAGGTCGTCGTCGCCGTAGCCCGACTTCCGCAGCGTGCCGGCGTAGTTCTCGAGGGCCAGGTAGCGTCGCAGGATCCGGCGTCCGACGGCGCGGGCGGCCGCCGCATCCGTCTCGGCGATCACCATCTGCTCGGGCGCGAGCAGCGCGTCCGGCCCGAGCATCTCGCGGGCCCACCGCGTGTGGCGGGCGGGCGTGAGGTACGGGTGCGCGCCGAGCGTGCGCTCGGCCGCGAGCCGCAGGGTCTTGGGCCCGAGGGCGGCGAGCACTCGGCGCCCGGCGGGCACGCCTTCTGCGTCGAGGACGTCGAGGTACTCGCGCAGCGCGGTGAGCGGCTTGGCGCGGCGGGGGTCGGACTCGGAATGGCCCGACCCGACGCCGAGCACGAAGCGACCCGGATGCCGCGCCTCCAGCCGATGGAACGACGTGGCCGCCTCGCGAGGGTCGGCGCGCCAGATGTTCACGACGCCGGTCGCCACGACGAGGCTCTCGGTCGCGTCCAGACACGCCTCCGCCTCGGCGAGGTCCTCACCCGGGGATCCGCCGATCCACAGGGTCGTGTAGCCGAGGCGTTCGACTCCGGCCGCGAACTCGGGCGTGAGGCCGTCGCGCCGACGCCATACGCCGAACGTGCCGAGGGGGCGCGGGAGTTCGGTCATGCTCTCAGTCTCGCCGGAAACGGAGCGGGCGCGGCATCCGTCCCGCTCTGTGGAAGACGGATGCCGCGCCCGCGCGACGAGGTCGGATCAGCGCCCGGCGTGCACCTGCTCGTCGTGCGCCTCGATCTCGGCGTCGAGGTCCACCTCGGGGGTGTCCTCGGCACTGTCGTCGACGAACGGGAGGCCCTGGCGGGGAGCGTTGTACAGCTTCTCGTCGAGGATGCCCTCGCGCTTGGCGACGATCGTCGGCACGAGCGCCTGCCCCGCGACGTTCACCGCGGTGCGGCCCATGTCGAGGATCGGGTCGATCGCCAGCAGCAGGCCGACGCCTTCGAGCGGGAGGCCGAGGGTCGACAGCGTGAGCGTGAGCATGACGGTCGCACCCGTCGTGCCGGCGGTCGCGGCAGACCCGAACACCGAGACGACCGCGATGAGCACGTAGTGCAGCGGCGAGAGCTCGATGTTGAAGAACTGCGCGACGAAGATCGCGGCGATCGCCGGGTAGATGGCGGCGCAGCCGTCCATCTTGGTCGTCGCCCCGAAGGGCACGGCGAACGAGGCGTACGCGCTCGGCACGCCGAGATTGCGCTCGGTGACGCGCTCGGTCACGGGGAGCGTGCCGATCGACGAGCGGCTCACGAACGCGAGCTGGATCGCCGGCCACGCGCCCGAGAAGTACTGGCGGATCGAGAGGCCGTGCGACTTCACGAGGATCGGGTAGACGGCGAACAGGACGAGCGCGAGGCCGATGTAGATCGCGATCGCGAACCAGCCGAGCGATGCGAGCTTCTCCCAGCCGTACTTCACGACGGCGCTGCCGATGAGTCCCAGCGTGCCGATCGGGGCGATCCGGATGATCCACCACAGCACGCGCTGGATGACCTTGAGCGTCGACTCGACGAACGACAGGAACGGCTCGGCCTTCTTGCCGACGCGCAGGGCTGCGAGGCCGATGACGGCCGACACGACGATGACCTGGAGCACGTTGAACCCGACCGACGAGGCGACCGCGCCGGCCTCGGCGTCGAAGCTCGACGACACCTGGAGGCCGAGGAAGTTCTGCGGGATGAGACCGATGAGGAAGTTCCACCAGGAGCCGACCGTGTAGGGGTCGCTCGGCTCGAGGCCCTCGCCGGCGCGCGAGCCGGGCTGGATGACCAGGCCCAGCACGATGCCGATCGTCACGGCGATGAGCGCCGTGATCGCGAACCACAGCAGCGTCTGGCCGGCGAGGCGCGCGGCGTTGCGGACGCGGCGGAGGTTCGAGATGCTCGCGACGATCGCCGTGAAGATGAGCGGTACGACGGCCGCCTTCAGCAGCGTGACGTACGACGAGCCGATCACGTCGAGCGTCGCGGCGAGGCCGTTCGGGGCGCCCTCGGCGTCGGGCCCGATCCCGCGGGCGACGAGGCCCAGCACGATGCCGAGCACGAGGGCGACGAGGATCTGGAAGCCGAAGCTGCCGAGCAGCCTGCGCGGCGAGAAGCGCTTCGGCGCGGATTCGGTGTCCGCAGCGGCGGACGCGGTGGGGTTGCTCATGGTTCTCCGTGTTCGTGCCCGCGGGGCTGGGGCGGAACCTGGGGAGGGGCTCCGGCGGGCAGACCGGTGACGATCGTACGAATGCCTGACAGGGGGCAGGTGCTGTGTGACGCTGCGTGACGTCACACGCCGCCCGGTGAACGGGAGAAGGGGCGGATGCCGCGGCATCCGCCCCTTCTCATGAAGCCTCTGCGAGCTGCTCCTCGAGCCGGTCGATCGCCGGGCGCTGCCCCTTCACGAGCCTGCCCCGCGCCTCGTCGAAGCTCACCCACTCGACGCGGTCGACCTCGGGGAACGTCTGCGTGCGCCCCGACCGCGGCGGCCACTCCAACTCGAACTCGCCGAACTCGAGGCCGTCGAGCTCGAAGCTCGCCCCGTCGGCGACGAAGACCGTGACGCGCTTGCCTGAGGAGTACGGGAACGTGCCGAGCTCGGCGAACGGGCCCTCGGGCGGGTCGATGCCGAGCTCCTCGCGGAACTCGCGCTTGGCAGCGTCGAGCGCCGATTCCGAGTCCGCGTCGTACTCGCCCTTCGGGACCGACCACGCGCCCTCGTCCTTCGACGCCCAGTAGGGGCCACCCAGGTGCGCGATGAGCACCTCGGGCGCGCCGTCCTTCAGGCGGTACAGCAGGATCCCCGCGCTCGTGACGGCCATGGCTCCCACGATGTCAGGTCAGTCGCGCCTTCGGGGAGGACTCGTACGTCTTCTGCGGGTCGGTGATCGCGACGTCCGCGAGGGCCTCGTCGACCGCCGCCTTCACGGCGGGGTCGAGGGCGACCCCGGATGCCTTGACGCTGTCTTCGAGCTGCTCGGGGCGAGACGCCCCGACGATCGCCGCCGACACGTTCGGATTCGCGAGCACCCACGCGATCGCAAGCTGCGGCATCGTGAGGCCGGCATCGGCGGCGATGGGCTTGAGCCGCTGCACGGCCTCGAGCACGTCGTCGGCGAGGAAGCGCTTGATGAAGTTCGCACCCGACTCGTCGGTCGCACGCGACCCTTCGGGCAGCGGCCGTCCGGGCAGGTACTTGCCGCTGAGCACGCCCTGCGCCATCGGCGACCACACGATCTGCGAGATGCCGAGCTCCTGGCTCGTCGGGATGACCTTGCCCTCGATCACGCGCCACAGGGCCGAGTACTGCGGCTGGTTCGAGATGAGCTGCACGCCGTAGCTCTTGGCGAGCGCGTGGCCTTCGCGCAGCTGCTCGGCGGTCCACTCGGACGTGCCGATGTAGAGCGCCTTGCCCTGCCGGACGACGTCGGCGAACGCCTGGATCGTCTCTTCGAGGGGCGTCTCGTAGTCGTAGCGGTGCGCTTGGTAGACGTCGACGTAGTCGGTGCCCAGGCGTTTGAGCGAGCCGTTGATCGACTCGAGGATGTGCTTGCGGCTCAGGCCGTGGTCGTTCGGCCCCATGGGCCCCGTCGGCCAGTACACCTTCGTGAAGATCTCGAGGGACTCGCGCCGCTGCCCCTTGAGCGCCTCGCCGAGCACGGACTCGGCGGCGGTGTTCGCGTAGTTGTCGGACGTGTCGAAGCTCGTGATGCCGAGGTCCAGCGCCTTGTGCACGGTCGCGATCGCGGCCTCGTTCGCCACCTGCGACGCATGCGTCAGCCAGTTGCCGTACGTGATCTCCGAGATCTTGAAGCCGCTGTTTCCGAGGTACCGATACTGAACCATGCGCACAAACGTAATGGCGAAGCGGATGCCGGAACCGCCCGCTCACGCCGGACGGAGCCCACTCTTCGGGACTCGCTTCGGACTATTCACAAATTCGTGAAACGCGCGTAAGGTGACGCGGCATGGCGACAGTCATCCGCACGAGCGGACTGCACAAGCACTACGGGCGCGTCCGCGCGCTGGACGGACTCGACCTGGAAGTCTCCTCCGGTCAGATCCACGGCTTCCTCGGCCCGAACGGCGCCGGCAAGTCGACGACCATCCGCGTGCTCCTCGGTCTCGCGCGAGCGACGAGCGGCGAGGCGCTCGTGTTCGACCGCGATCCGTGGCGCGACGCCGTCGCGCTCCATCGCCGGATCGCGTACGTTCCGGGCGACGTGAGCGTGTGGCCCAACCTCTCCGGCGGAGAGGCGATCGACTTCCTCGCACGGCTGCGCGGCGCCTCGCGTCGCGATGCCGTGTACCGCGCCGAGAAGCAGCGGCTGCTCGAGGCGTTCCAGTTCGACCCGCGCAAGAAAGGCCGCGCGTACTCGAAGGGCAACCGGCAGAAGATCTCCCTCATCGCGGCTCTCGCCGTACCGGCCGACCTCTATGTGCTCGACGAGCCCACGAGCGGCCTCGACCCCCTCATGGACGTCGTCTTCCGGCGCGAGGTCGCCCGCGTACGGGACGCGGGAGCGACGGTCCTGCTCTCGAGCCACATCCTGTCGGAGGTCGAGCAGCTGTGCGATCGCGTGTCGATCATCCGCGCGGGTCGCATCGTCGAATCGGGAACGCTCGCCGATCTGCGTCACCTCACCCGCACCGAGGTGTCGTTCGAGGCGGACGACGCGACCGCGCTCGACGGCATCGTGGGCGCCCACGATCCGGCCTATGAGGCCGGCCGCGCCCGCTTCACGGTCGACAGCGACGCCGTGGCATCCGTGCTGCCGGAACTCGCCCGCCGCCAGGTGGCCGGCCTTCGCGTGCAGCCTCCCACGCTCGAGGAGCTCTTCCTGCGGCACTACGGGGAGGACGTCGCGGCTGAGCAGAACGGCGAACGCGAGCGAGCGCGCGTGTCGTCGACGTCGGGGCGGTGACGATGGGACTCGGCACACTGTGGGCGCAGCGCGTGCGGCGCGACTGGCGCCAGCTGCTGATGTGGACGGTCGGCACCGGACTCCTCGCGTACCTGTCGTACGTCGGCGTCTCCCAGTCCTACGGCTCCGAGCAGGAGCGCGCGTCGCTGCTCGCGGCGGCCGTCGCCAATCCCGTGATCCTGCTGTTCCGTGGGCTGCCGTCGGGAGCCGACGAGGGCGCATTCATGGTCTTCCTCATCATGCCGTGGCTGGCTCTGCTGGCCGCCTTCATGAGCGCGTTCCTCGCCGTGCGGCACACGCGCGGCGACGAGGAGGCCGGGCGGGCCGAGCTCGTGTCGGCGACCCCGGCGGGACGCATGATGCCCGTCGTCGCGACCGCCCTCCACGGCATCGGGGCGAACGTGGTGCTGGGCGCTCTCGTCGCCGTCGCCTACATCGCGGTGGGCCTCGACCCCGCCGGAGCCGTCGTCGCGGGCGCCGCCGCAGCCTGCGTTGGGGTGTGCTTCCTCGGCGTCGGACTCGTGTGCGCCCAGCTTCTGCGCACGTCGCGCGCCGCGAACGCTACCGCGGTGTGGATCACGCTCGCGGCTTTCCTCGTATCGGGCATCGGCAACGCGATCGGCACGCCGAGCGACGACCTCTCCCACGTCGAGAGCTCCGGGTTCGCGTGGGCGTCGCCGTTCGGTTGGGCCGAGAACACCCGCGCCTTCGACGAAGACCTCTGGTGGCCGGTGCTCCTGGGGCTCGCCGCGGGGTTCGTGCTCGCCGGGTCGACGATCGCCCTCGCTGCGGCGCGCGACCTCGGTGAGAGCTTCATCCCCGCTCGGCGCGGGCGGACCGAGGCATCCGTCGCCCTGTCATCGCCGACCGCGCTCGTGTGGCGGCTCACGCGTGGCGCCATCATCGGCTGGCTCGTCGGCGGACTCATCGCCGGGGTCATGTCGACGTCGCTCGCATCGATCGTCGAGGAGGTGGGCGCGTCGAACCCCGCGATCGAGGAGATCGTCCGCCAGATCTCCGGCGACGCAAGCGTCGAGCAGGGAACGATCACGACGTTCTTCACGATGCTCGGAGTGCTCGCCGCGTGCTGCGCGGTGCAGGTCGTGTGCCGCGCACGTCAGGAGGAGGCACACGGAACCGCGGAGATCGTCCTCTCGGCGCCGGTCGCGCGCGTGCGCTGGCTCGCCGACTACCTCGCCGTGGCCGCGGTCGGAATCGTGCTCGTCGTCGCGGCCGCCATCGGCGGTGCCGCGCTCGGGATCGCCGCGCGCGGCGGCGACGGGGACCTCATGCTCACCGTCGTCGTCACCGGCGCGGGGCAGGCGATCGGCGCATCCGTCTTCCTCGTCGCGACCGCGCTCGCCTTCGTGCTCGTGCCGCGCATCACCATCCCGCTCGGGTGGTCACTGGTCGTCCTCGGCATGACGCTGGGTCTCTTCGGTCCGCTTTTCGGGTTCCCCGAGTGGCTCGTGCGGGTGTCACCGGTCGCCGTGACGCCGATCGTCGACGGCGACACGATCGACGTGCGCGGGCTCTGGTGGCTCGTGGGCGCCGTCGCGGTCGGAGCCGTCGCCTCGCTCGGGCTCATGCGTCGTCGAGAGCTCGCAACAGGAGGATAGATTCGGGGAGGGGGGAGCATGAGCGACGAGCACGCGGGGATCGACGCCGCCGAGCAGGGCGCGGCCATGCTGGCCGCGGCCGGTATGCCGCGGATGCCGGCGCGGGTCATGATGGCGCTGGTCGGATCCCCGGACGAGGGCTACACCGCCGCGGAGCTCGCCGATCGACTCGGGGTGTCGGCCGCCGCGGTCTCGGGGGCCGTGCGGTACCTGCAGTCGATGCGCATCATCCAGAGGCTCTCGAAGCCCGGCGATCGCCTCGCGCGCTACGACCTCATGGACGACGGGTGGCGTTCGATGGTCGTCGCGAATGCACCGCTGTATGCGAAGCTCGGCGAGTTCCTCGACGCGATCGCGGACGAGAACACGGATGCCCCGGCATCCGTGTCGCGCGCACGCGACATGGCCGCGTTCCTTCGGTACCTCGCCGAACGCATGCCCGAACTCGTCGAGGAGTGGGAGAGCCGCCGACGCTGATGCGCCGGCCTTGAGCCCGAACGCCGCCGACGCCGGCGGTGGGCCTCACGGCAGACCCACCGCCGGCGGGGTCAGTTGACCGACGCGGTCTCGTCGGCCGGCTCGCCCTCGGCGCGGGCGGTCGCCTCCTCGGCCTCGACGCGGAACTCCTCGTCGAGGTCGATGACGGCCTGCTCGAACTGCGAGTTGTACAGCCGGTAGTACGCGCCCTCGGCGGCGATGAGCTCGTCGTGCGTGCCCTTCTCGACGATTCCGCCGTTCTCCATCACGAGGATGAGGTCGGCGTCGCGGATCGTGGAGAGGCGATGTGCGATCACGAACGACGTACGTCCCTTCCGCAGCGCCGCCATGGCGTGCTGCAGCAGGAGCTCGGTGCGCGTGTCGACCGAGCTGGTCGCCTCGTCGAGGATCAGCACGGACGGCTGCGCGACGAACGCGCGCGCGATCGTGATGAGCTGCCGCTCGCCCGCCGAGATGTTCGACGCGTCTTCGTCGAGCAGCGTGTCGTAGCCGTCGGGCAGAGAGTGCACGAACCGGTCGACGTACGTCGCCCGCGCGGCCTCGAGGATCTCCTCGTCGGTGGCGTCGGCGCGCCCGTAGCGGATGTTCTCGCGGATCGTGCCGGCGAACAGCCACGGGTCCTGCAGCACCATGCCCGTCTTGGCCCGGATGTCGCGTCGGGTGAGCTCGGCGATGTTCTGCCCGTTGAGGAGGATGCGGCCGCTGTCGAGCTCGTAGAACCGCATGATGAGGTTCACGAGCGTCGTCTTGCCGGCACCCGTCGGCCCCACGATCGCGACGGTCTGGCCCGGCTCGACCCGGAACGACAGGTCGTGGATGAGCGGCCGGTCGGGCGAGTAGGAGAACGACACGTTCTGGAACTCGATCGTCCCGTCGCCCTCCACCGGGACAGGGGCGTCGGGGGCATCCGGCTCCTGCTCCTGCTCGTCGAGGAACTGGAACACGCGCTCGGCGGATGCCGTGCCCGACTGGACGACCGCGGCCATCCCACCGAGCTGTGCGAGCGGCTGCGTGAATTGCTGCGAGTACTGGATGAACGCCTGCACATCGCCGAGCCGCAGCTGGCCGCCGGCGACCATGAGCGCGCCGAACACCGCGATGCCCACGTACGTGAGGTTGCCGATGAACATCATCGCGGGCTGCATGATGTTCGCGAGGAACTGGGCTTTGAACGAGGCCTGGTAGAGCTCTTCGTTCTCTTCTCGGAAAGCCTCGCGAGCGGCCTGCTCGCGACCGAACACCTTGACGAGCGCGTGCCCCGAGAAGGACTCCTCGACGCGCGCGTTGAGGCGCCCCACCTTGCGCCACTGGATGCCGAACGCCTTCTGCGAGCGCGGACCGATGACGCCGAACAGGATGCCCATGAGCGGGAAGCTCACGAGCACGACGAGCGTGAGCTGCCACGAGATCGACAGCATCATGATGAGCACGCCGACCACGGTCAGCACGCTCGTGAGCGCGCCCGAGAGCGACTGCTGCATCATCTGCGTGATGTTGTCGATGTCGTTCGTCACACGCGAGATCACCTCGCCGCGCTGCACGCGGTCGAAGTAGCGCAGCGGCAGGCTGTTGATCTTCGCCTCGACCTGCTCGCGCAGACGCCACATCGTGCGCACCATGATCACGTTGATGACGTAGCCCTGCAGCCACATCAGCAGCGACGACGCGAAGTACAGCGCCAGCACGAGCAGCAGCACGCGGCTCAGCGCGAGGAAGTCCACGCCGGCGCCGGGCACGAAGTTCTGCATCGCCTCGACGATGTTCGCGAGGTCCTGCTGGCCGGCGTCGATGAGGCCCTGGACGACCTGCTCCTTCGTCGCGCCCGCGGGCGCCAGCGACGAGACGACGCCCTCGAACAGGATGTTCGTCGCCTCACCGAGCACCTTCGGCGACAGCACGGCGAGCACGACGCCGATCGCGCCGAGGAGCGACACGAAGCCGAACGCCCATGCGTGCGGCTTGAGCAGGCCGATGAGCCGGCGGAACGAGGGCCAGAAGTGGGCGGGCTTGCCGGGCGCGACGCCGCCGCTCCAGTCGTCGGCGGCCAAGCGGGCCTGTTCGGCGAGCTCGAGCTCGAGCTTCTCCTCTTCGGTGAGCTCGCGCTCGGCGCCGCGGCCGCGGCGGGTGGCTGTCTTGTCGGTGCTCATCGAGCCGCCTCCACTCCGAGCTGGGATTCGACGATCTCCTGGTAGGTCTGGCACGTCTCGAGCAGCTCGTCATGCGTGCCGAGTCCGACGACGCCGCCGTCGTCGAGCACGACGATGCGATCCGCGTCGGTGATCGTCGAGACGCGCTGCGCGACGACGATCTTCGTGACGTCGGGCAGCTCTCTCCACAGCGCCTGCCTCAGTCGCGCATCCGTCGTGAGGTCGAGTGCCGAGAACGAGTCGTCGAACACGAGCACGCGCGGGTTGTGCACGATCGCACGGGCGATCGCGAGTCGCTGCCGCTGGCCCCCCGACACGTTGGTGCCGCCCTGCGCGATGCGCGCGTCGAGGCCGCCCTCCATCTGGCTCACGAAGTCGCTCGCCTGCGCGATCTCGAGCGCGCGCCACAGCTCGGCATCCGTCGCCTCCTCGCGACCGAACCGCAGGTTGGTCGCGACCGTACCCGAGAAGAGGAAGGGCCGCTGAGGAACGAGGCCGATCGTGCTCCACAGCGCGTCGAGGTCGGCCTGGCGCACGTCGACGCCGCCGACGAGCACCGCGCCACCCGTGACATCGAACAGCCGTGGGATGAGCGACACGAGCGTCGTCTTGCCGGCGCCGGTCGAGCCGACGATCGCCACGGTCTGGCCGGGCTCGGCACGGAAGCTCACGCCCGACAGGATCGGATGCTCGGCGCCGGGGTACGTGAAGGTCACGTCGCGGAACTCGACCGCGCCCGGCTCGGGCTGCTCGGCCACGCCGTTCACGGGACGCTCGAGCGTGCTCTGCGAGTCGAGCACCTCGCCGATGCGCTCTGCCGACACGGATGCGCGCGGGATCATCAGCGTCATGAAGCTCGCCATCATGACGCCCGACAGGATGATCATGACGTACTGCATGAACGCGAAGAGCGTGCCGATCTGCACCTCGCCCGCGTCGACCTGGATGCCGCCGAACCAGATCACTCCGACGACGGTGACGTTGAGGATCAGCATGATCGCCGGGAACAGCACGACGAACAGCGAGCCGACCTTGCGGCCGACGACCATGATGTCGGTGTTCGCCGCGCGGAAGCGCTCCTCTTCGATGGGCTCGCGCACGAAGGCTCGGATGACGCGGATGCCGGTGAGCTGCTCGCGCATCACGCGGTTCACGGCGTCGAGCTTCAGCTGGTAGGTGCGGAACAGCGGCACCATGCGGCTGATGATGAGCGCCGCGACGACCAGCAGCACGGGCACCGCGACCGCGATGATCCACGACAGGCTCACGCTCTGCTCGATCGCGAGGATGATGCCGCCGATCGCGAGCAGCGGCGCCGAGACGAGGAAGGTCGCCGCCATCATCGCGAGCATCTGCACCTGCTGCACGTCGTTGGTGTTGCGCGTGATGAGCGAGCCCGCGCCGAAGCCCGTCACCTCGCGCTCGGAGAAGCCCGAGACCCGCGCGAAGATGTCGTCGCGCAGATCGCGTCCGGCGCGCATGGCGGCCTTCGCCGCGAGGTAGGTCGCGATGACCGACGCGACGATCTGCCCGAGCGAGACGGTGAGCATGAGGACGCCGGTGCGCCAGATGTATTCGGTGTCGCCGCGCGACAGGCCGTTGTCGATGATGTCGGCGTTGAGGCTCGGGAGGTAAAGCATCGCGAGCGCGGAAGCGAACTGGAACAGCAGCACGCCGAGCAGCAGCCACACGGAGGGCTTGAGGTAACGGACGAGGAGCTTGGCCAGCACGATGACTCCCGGGGGCGGCGAGGGGAAGACGGCGTAGCCCCGCAGAGGGGGCACGAGTTGAAGGGATGCGGGATCAACCCTGGCACGCACTCCAGACATTCATCAGGTGCGTTCACCGAGGGCGAAACGATTCAGCAGCGGATGCCTCGGCCGCGGCATCCGAGCTCAGGTAACACGATATATCGCGTTACGCCGTCATCACGCCTCGAGCGGCGTCTCCGCGGCGACGCGCTCGTCGTCCTCGGTGGCGACGAGCTGCCCGCAGGCACCGTCGATCTCCTTGCCGCGCGTGTCGCGGAGCGTGGTGGGGATGCCGGCGTCGTTGAGGCGGCGCACGAACTCGTCCTGCACGTCGCGCTCGGACGCGGTCCAGATCGATCCCGGCGTCGGGTTGAGCGGGATCGGGTTGACGTGCACCCACCCGCGGCCGCGCGCGTTGAGCTTCTCCGCGAGGAGGTCGGCGCGCCACGCGTGGTCGTTCATGTCCTTGATGAGGGCGTACTCGATCGAGACGCGGCGGCCGGTCTTGTCGAAGTACGCGCGCGCGGCATCGAGCGCCTCATCGACCTTCCAGCGCGAGTTCACGGGGATGAGCTCGTCGCGCAGCTCGTCGTCGGGCGCGTGCAGCGACAGCGCGAAGGTCACCGGGATGTCCTCGTTCGCGAGCTTCGTGATCGCCGGCACGAGGCCGACGGTCGATACGGTGATCCCGCGCGCGCTCATGCCGAGCCCGTGCTCCTTGTCGACCATGACGCGCACGGCCTGCATGACGCGCGCGTAGTTCGCGAGCGGCTCCCCCATGCCCATGAACACGATGTTCGTGACGCGCTCGCCCTCGTGGCCGACGCGTCGCGGATCGCCCAGTCCCCCGTCCGCGATGAGACGGTTCGCGCGCACGACCTGCTCGATGATCTCGGCCGCCGACATGTTGCGCGTGAGGCCCGCCTGGCCCGTCGCGCAGAAGGGGCAGTTCATGCCGCATCCGGCCTGTGACGACACGCACAGCGTGATGCGCCCCGGATACCGCATGAGCACCGACTCGACGAGGGCTCCGTCGTGCAGCTTCCACAGGAACTTGATCGTGTCGCCGCGGTCCGTCTCGAGGCGCCGCACCTCGGTCAGCAGCGGCGGGAGCATGCCGTGCACGAACTCCTCGCGACCCGCCGCGGGAAGATCGGTCATATCGGCCGGATCGTGGGTCCAATGCGTGAAGTAGTGCTTCTCGAGCTGCTTCGCGCGGAACCCGGGCATACCGAGCTCCTTCACCTTCGCGATGCGCTCGGCGGGTGTGAGGTCGGCGAGGTGCACGGGAGGCTTGCCGCGCTTCGGGCTCGCGAACTGCAGCAGCGGGCGGCCCTCGGCGTCCTTCTGCTGCGTCCACCCCTCGGTGGTCGGACGCACCTGGGTCGCCTCTCGCACCCGCGGGGTCGCCGGACGCGTCTCACGGGCAGGCGGGCGCGACGAAGTCATGGATTCCAGGGTAGGCGACGCGCCTGCGCGAAACCTGGTCGGCCCGAACGCGCACTCCCGCACGCGTCGCGCCGGGTCTACCGTGATACTCGACGGGCGGAGCGGGGAGCGGTGAGATGGATGTCGCGGAGCGGGCCGAGCTCGACGCGCTGAGGCGCCGGGCGTACGGTCCCGCGGCAGAGACCCTCGGAGCGGACGAGCTGGCACGCCTGATCGAGCTCGAAGACAGGGTGCGCGCCGAGCACGCGCAAGCCGCTCACGCCGCGAACGACGCGGGGCCGGTGGCGGATGCTCCGGCTGGCGGCGCGACGTACGACGCCCAGGCCACGGGCGACACGACCGCCCCGGTCGACGCGGGCTCCGCGGGCGTGCAGGTGCTCGCGCGGCCGGCCGAGACATCGGCGGCGGAGCGGGACCGCTCGGGAGAAGGCGGGGGCGAGGCATCCGGTTCGTCGGGGTCACCCGGGTCGTCCCGTTCACCCGGTTCGCCTGCTCAGCCCCTCGAAGCAGCCCAGTCGAAGGGCTCGCGTCGCCGCACGCTGATCGTGGCCGGAATCGCGGTCGCCGTCGTGGCCGCCGCCGTGATCGGCTCGAGCATCGTGCAGAACCTCCTGCGCGATGCGGGTCCCGCGACCGACGTCGACTACGTGGAAGCCCCCGAGGCGTACTCGTTCACACGGGATCTCACGTCGAAGATCCTGCTGCGAATCCCTCTCGACGGGTCGTTCGGCAGCTTCGTGGATCTGCCCGACTCGGACGCGCCGGAGATCCCCACGAGCGGCACGGTGCAATGGGTCGAGCCGCTCGGCGAGTACTACGGCTGGAGGGTGTGGATCGCCGGCGCCGATGGCGCGCTCCAGCGCGAGCACTGCGTCGTCGTCGAGCGCGAGGACCGCGCACGCGGGCGCTGCGTGCCGGCCGTGCTGCGCAGCGAGAGCGCGCTGGTCGTACCGATCCCCTACGCGTGGATCCCGGCGGACGAGCGACCCCGGGAGATGACGCCCGGGCAACGGCTCGGCTTCTGGTGGGGCGGGACGAACGCCGTCATCGTCATGATCGGCGACACGCCCCAGCCGCGCTGACTCAGCCGACGATCGGGATGCGGATGCCGTCGAACTCCGGCCCCCCTCCGATGAGCACGAGCTCCACGTCGGAGTCGTCGTCGAGACCCTCGACCTGGGCGACGTTGCCGCGCGGCCCGATGTCCATCGTGCAGACCTGGTCGGCGGGAGGCTCCTGGAACGTGACGGTGACCTCGGCCTCGCCGGTCGCTTGAACGTCCTCGATCACCGGCGGGCACGACGACGAGCCCCACGTCAGGATCACGAACTGGCCGTCCTCGTCGGTCCACCCGGCGGTCGGCTGGTAGTCGGTCGGGCCGTCGGGCATCGGCAGGTCGACGCCGTCCAGGTCGGTGTCCTCATCGAGCCCCTCCCCCTTCGCGACGATGCGCAGGCCGGCCGACGGGTCGACGGGCTCGGGCAGGCCGACGAGCGTCACACGCGGAACGAGGTCGCGCGTGCACGGCTGGGCGCGGTCGCCGGGCACGACGAGCGTCACGGTCAGCACGCCGTCCGCCAGCTCGACGTCGTCGGCCACCGGCACGCACGTCGACGATCCCTGCGTCACGATGCCGACCATGCGGCCGCCGTCGAGCCACGCGGCCTCGATGTCACCGTCCGACCCCGACCCGTTCGCGGGCGATTCTCCCGCGGACTGGTCGGCCGGCGACGGGGTCACCGCGCCGGGATTCGTGGCGCACCCGCCGAGCAGGGCGGCGAACAGCAGGGTGGCGGCGGCGAGGGTCACACGGCGAGTCGACGACATGCCTCGATCATCCCGGAGCCGGCCGAGCGTCGCCAGGGAGTCCGATCACGGCTCGATAACGCGGATGCCGCGGCATCCGTCACTGCAGAGCGGACGTGAGCCGTGCGAGGTTGTCGAGGACGGTCGAGCGCAGCGGCTGCTTCTCCCACTCCTCGATCGTGAGCTCGCGGCTGAGGTCGCGGTACTCCTGCTCGACCTCGCGCATCTCGTCGATGAACTCGGTGCCGCGCACGAGCATCGAGATCTCCATGTTGAGACCGAACGAGCGCATGTCCATGTTGCTCGACCCGATGATCGCGACCTCGTCGTCGATCGTCATGGACTTGGAGTGCAGGATGAACGGCTTGCGGTACATCCAGATGCGCACGCCCGCTCGCAGCAGCGTCTCGTAGTAGCTGCGCTGCGCGTGGTAGACCATCGCCTGGTCGCCCTCTTCCGACACGAACAGCTGCACATCGAGCCCGCGGTGGCACGCCGTCGTGATCGCGAGCAGGAGCGCCTCGTCGGGCACGAAGTACGGGCTCACGATGATGACCTTGCGCTGCGCGTAGTACATGAGCCCCGCGAACAGGCGCAGGTTGTTCTCGAACTCGAATCCCGGCCCCGACGGCACGATCTGGCAGTCGAGGTCGCCGGGTCCGGACTTCACGTCGAACAGGTCGATCTCGTCGGTGAGCACTTCGTCGGTCTCGCTGTACCAGTCCGAGAGGAAAACGGCGTTGACGGATGCCACGACCGGCCCCTCGAGGCGCACCATGAGGTCGACCCAGTGGAGCCCTCGGCGGATGTTCTTCTTGAGGTTGTAGGTCGAGTCGGTCACGTTCTGCGACCCCATGAAGGCGACCGCGCCGTCGACCACGAGGAGCTTGCGGTGGTTGCGCAGGTCGGGACGCTGGTACTTGCCCTTGAGCGGCTGCACGGGGAGCATGAGCCGCCACTGGGCGCCCATGCGGTCGAGGCGCTTGAGCGTCTCCTTGTAGAACGGCTTGCCGCGGTTCGCCCAATGGTCCAGCAGCACCCGCACGGTCACGCCGCGTGCGCAGGCCTCCTCCAACGCCCGGAACAGGTTGTCGGTCGAGGCGTCGGACTGGAAGATGTAGAACTCGACATGCACGTACTTCTGGGCGGTGCGGATCTCCTCGGCCATCGCGTCGAGGCTCGACTGGTAGTCGGAGATGAGGTGCGCGGCGTTGTCGCCCGTGATCGGCATCGCGCCGAGCTTGCGGTTCAGGGTCACCATCGACGTGAACCAGTCGGGCTGACCGGGCCGCAGCGACCCGAGCTCGAGTGAGGCGCTCGTCTCGCGGATGTACGCGTTGATGCGCTCCTGTTTGAGCCGGCGCTTGCGCGGCAGTCGCGGGTTGCCGATCAGCAGGAACAGGAAGACGCCGATCAGCGGGATGAAGTAGATCGCGAGCAGCCATGCCATCGCCGCCGTCGGACGACGGTTGCGCGGCACGACGATGATCGCCGCGATGCGGATCGCGAGGTCGAAGACGAAGACGATGATCAGCCACCAGCTCGCGTCGAACGTGATGCTGATCACAGATCCCCCTTCCCCCAGCCGAGATCACCAGCGTAGTGGGAGGGACCCTCACGGGCCGGAGAGGCTCACTTCGCGTCGGCGACGGGCGGAAGTCCGCGCTTCGCGCGCTCCTCGGCCTCGATGCGCGCGTACTCGCGACGCTCGTTGCGGTCGGCGCGGACCACGCTGCGCAGGACGAAGAAGAAGATGGCGCTGACCACGACGGTCGGCAGCAGCGACCAGATCACGGCGAGCCAGTAGTTGTCCACAGACCAAGGATACCGGCGACGCCTCCTGCACAGCCCCGCCCCGGTCACGACCTTCGCCCACGCCGACGCGATCGCGGATGCCGTGCCCGCCGGCTCGGGGATCGTCGGCGTATGACCACGACGACGATCATCACCGCCGGCAGTGCCGCGGAGTTCCTGTCCCTGCTCCCCCGCATGCTCGGCTTCCGTCCGCGGCGAAGCCTCGTGCTCGTGCCGTTCACGCGCACGCGCACGCTCGGCGCGATGCGCTTCGACCTGCCGGATGCCGACGCCGACGACGTCGAGGCGTACGCGGCGACGTGCGTGGGCATGGTGTGCCGCGTGGAGTCCGCCGAATCCGTCGCGCTCGTGGTGTTCGACGATGCGCCGTTCGACGCCGACGGCACCCCGCCGCGCGATGAGCTGGCGCGCGCACTGGTGTCGAAGGCCGACGCGTGCGGGCTGCGGATCGTCGACGCGCTGTGCGTCGCATCCGATGGATGGGGCTCGTTCGTGCGACCCGAGCTGTCGCCGCGGTCGCTCGCCGAGCTCGAGGTCGACCCGTTCGGCGCCGAGCAGCTCGCCGAGCCCGACGGCGACCAGTGGTCCGGCAGTGACCTTCCCGAGGTCGATGACACGGATGCCGCGGCGGTGGAGTCCGCGCTCGAGGCGCTCGCCGGCGCCGTCGTCTTGCTGTGCTCGGACGCGGCGCTCGACGAGACGGAGCGCGTCGATCCGCGGGCGCTCGACGCCGCGGTGGCGCTCGACGACCTGCCGACGCTCTTCGAGAGGATGCTCGCGTGGGACGCGACGCGGCTCGAGCCGTTCGACGTCGCGACCGCGGCGTGGTGCCTCTCGCGACCCGCGCTGCGCGACATCGCCCTCGTCGGGTGGACCGCCGGACCCGAGCGCGGCGACGAGGCGCTCGCCGCGCAGCTGCGCTGGGAGAAGGGCGAGCCGTACCCGGCCGAGCTCGCGCAGATCATGTGGGGCGAGGGCGCTCAGCCCGAGCCGCGTCGCCTGCTCGATGCGCTCGCGGTGATCCGTGCGGTGGCCGCCCTCGCGCCGGCGTCGCACCGGGCAGGGCCGCTCGCCGTGTGCGCGTGGCTGTCGTGGGCGGCGGGCCGATCGACCCACGCGGCGTCGTACGCGAAGCGGGCCGTCGAGATCGAGCCCGAGCACGGGCTGGCCGAGATCGTCCTGTCGTTCGTGACGGCGAACCACCTGCCCGACTGGGCGTTCTCACGCCCGTGAGGTCACTTCACGAGGGGGAACAGGATCGTCTCGCGGATGCCGAGCCCCGTGAGCGCCATGAGCAGCCGGTCGATGCCCATGCCCATGCCGCCGGTGGGCGGCATGCCGTGCTCGAGCGCGCGCAGGAACTCCTCGTCGATGCGCATCGCCTCGAGATCGCCCCTCGCCGCGAGCTTCGCCTGCTCGACGAAGCGCTCGCGCTGGATGACCGGGTCGACGAGCTCGGAGTATCCCGTCGCGAGCTCGAACCCGCGCGTGTAGAGGTCCCACTTCTCGACGACGCCGGGGATCGAACGGTGCTCGCGCACGAGCGGACTCGTGTCGAGCGGGAAGTCCATCACGAACGTCGGGCGGGTGAGCGAGGGCTTCACGAAGTGCTCCCAGAGCTCCTCGACGAGCTTGCCGTGGATCGGATGCGGCGGCAGCTCGAGGCCCTCGGCCTCCGCGAGCGCGACGAGCTCGTCGAACGGCGTCTCGGGCGTGATGCGGCGGCCCGCGGCATCCGACAGAGAGTCGTACATCGGAAGGCGGTCCCATTGACCGCCCAGGTCGTACTCGGTGCCGTCGGCCAGCGTGACCGTCGTCGAGCCGGTGACCGCGATCGCCGCGTTCTGGACGAGCTCCTGCGTGAGGTCGGCGATGCCGTTGTAGTCGGTGTACGCCTGGTACGCCTCGAGCATCGCGAACTCGGGGCTGTGCGTCGAGTCGGCGCCCTCGTTGCGGAAGTTGCGGTTGATCTCGAAGACCCGCTCGATGCCGCCGACGACGGCCCGCTTGAGGTAGAGCTCCGGGGCGATGCGCAGGTAGAGGTCGGCGTCGAACGCGTTCGAGTGCGTGATGAAGGGGCGAGCGGATGCGCCGCCCGGCTGCACCTGCAGCATCGGGGTCTCGACCTCGAGGAAGCCGTGCTTCGCGAACGTCTCGCGCAGGCTCGCGTTGACCTTTGCGCGCGCGACCACGGTCTCGCGCGCACGCTCGCGCACGATGAGGTCGAGATACCGACTGCGAACGCGGCTCTCTTCGCTGAGCTCGCGGTACATGTTCGGCAGAGGCAGGATCGCCTTCGAGGCGATCGCCCACTCCGAGACCATGATCGACAGCTCGCCGCGGCGACTCGAGACGACCTCGCCCTTGACGAAGACGTGGTCGCCGAGGTCGACGAGCTCCTTCCACCGCTGGAGCGACTCCTCGCCCACGACCGCGAGCGACACCATCGCCTGGATGCGGCTGCCGTCACCGGCCTGCAGCGATGCGAAGCACAGCTTGCCGGTGTTGCGGCTGAAGACGACGCGACCCGAGACCGCCGCGATCACCCCGGTCTCGGCGCCGGCCTCGAGGTCGCCGAAGCGCTTGCGCAGGTCGGGGATCGTGTCGGTGATCGGCACGGCCACCGGGTAGGCGCCGCCCGCGGCATCCGCACGCTCCGCGATCAGTCGCTCGCGCTTGCCCAGCCGGACGGCCTTCTGTTCGAAGACCTCTTCTTCGGTCGGCTCGGCGGGCGCGTCGTTCTGCGCGTTGGCGTCGGTCATGGGGGCTCCTCAGAAGGCGGACCCTCAAGTCTATCGACGGCCTCCTGCACGCCCGATGCGGGCGAATCACACGGATGTGACTTCCCGTCGGAAGTGGGCTATGGTCTCGGGCAATCGCCAACTGTGATAGGGGAAGCGAGGACGACATGGCGAAGCAGCAGCAGAAGAAGCCCGCGAAGATGTCGCTCAAGGAGAAGCGCGAACAGAAGCGGGCGAAGGCCCAGGAGGGCATGGTCCGGGTTCGCAAGGGCTCGTAGCCGCAGCGGACCGAGCGGGCGCAACGGCGCGCTCGACTCCCGCGCCCAGCTGCTCGCGACGCGCGCGGCTGGGCGCGGCGAGCGCGCCGAACGCTCAGTGGATGTAGATCTCGGCGTTGTCGACGAACCGGTGACCGGCCACGGTCGCCGCGATCAACGCGATCGCGCGACCCTCGTGTCCTTCGTCGACGGGGAGGAACGAGTCGGGATCCACCACGCTCAAGTACTCGAGCGTGATGCGCGGCTCCCCCATGAGGGCGGACTGCGCGGCGGCGATGCAGGCATCCACACCGCGATCGGCGTTGGAGGCCGCGGCGTCGAGCGCCCGCGGCAGCTTGGCGGCCGCCGCGAGGTCGGCGTCGTCGAGCATGCCGACGCGGGTCGACACGGGAAGGCCGTCATCGCCGCGGACCGTATCGACTTCGACGACCTCGACGTCGAAGAAGAGGTCGCGGATCATGCGCTTGACGAGGAACACCCGCTGGCGGTCGCGCAGACCGTACACCGCGATGTCGGGTCGCACGAGGTTGAGCAGCTTGGCCTCGACCGTCAGGAGGCCATCGAAGTAGAAAGGTCGCGAACGCCCCTCGTATCGGAGCCCGAGGTCGCCGGCGCCCACCTTCGTCGCCGAGCCCGGCGGCAGCAGCTCGTCTCGCGTCGGCGCGAAGACGACGTCGACGCCGAGCGAGTGCAGGAGCGCTTCGTCCTCATCGGGCGTGCGCGGGTACCCCTCGAACTCGGCGACCGTCGCGAACCGCAGCGGGTTGACGAAGATCGAGACGACGACGATGTCGGCGGACTCGCGTGCCGTGTGGACGAGGTCGATGTGGCCGTCGTGCAGGGAGCCGATGGTCGAGACGAGCGCGACACGGGCCCCTTCGCCGGCTGCGGCTCTGGCCTGGGCCAGTCGGGTGCGCAGTCCGTCGATGGTCGTGATCATCCGTCGATGCTATCGGCGGGTCCGCCCGCAAGACCGCCACCGGCGAGCCCCGTGTCGGCGGCCGCCCCGTCCGAGAGGGCGTGGTCGATCGTCGAGTGCACGAGTGTGCGGAGGTACGACCCGGGGTCGGAGACCCCGGCCTCCGAGAGCAGCGACATCGACTGCGCGACGATCGAGCGCGAGAATGCCGTCGCCGTCGCGATCGCCTCGCCATAGGCGGCGCGATCGGACTCGGCGATCACGACCGGCTCGCACCCGAGCTCGACCGCGAGCGCCTGCGCGATGGGCAGCACGGGCACCGGCGCGGTCACGGCCGCGTACGCGCCCGAGAGCTGGCGCAGGTCCATCGATGTCCCGGTGAAGGCGATGGCCGGATGCAGCGCGAGCGGTATCGCTCCCTGGGCGACCGCGGGCGCGAGGACGTCGGTGCCGAACGCGGGGTCCGTGTGCAGCACGAGCTGCCCAGGCTGCCACGCGCCGACATCGGCGAGGCCGCTCACGAGGTCGGGAAGCTGGTCGTGCGGCACCGCCACCACGACGAGTTCCGCGCGGCGCGCGACCTCGACGGCGTCAAGCACCGGCAGCCCGGGGAACAGCGCCTCGACCCGCTCGGGGTCGGAGCCCTTCGTGATGCCGACGAGGGCGTGTCCGGCACCGGCGAGTGCGGCGGCGAGCACGGGACCGACACGTCCCGCACCGATCACGCCGACCCCGAGGCGTCCGTCGCGTGTCATGGGCGCTCTCCGTCGGCCGGCGGGGGTGCGGGGATGTCGGGGGTGTCCGGTGCAGCCGGAGCCTGAGGTGCGGGCGGCGCCTCTGGCGCGGGCCGCGCTCCGGACGCGGATGCGGCGTCGGGAACCGGCTGCGCTCCGGACGCGGCGTCGGGAACCGGCGAAGCTGCGCCTCCGGCCGGAGGAACGACCTCGGACTGCGGGCTGGGCTGCAGCGGAGCATCCGTCGCGCTCCCGCCGGCTGCAACGGCACCGGCGTCGGCCTCCGCCGCGGCTGCCTCGGCCCACCGGTGTGTACGGTCCACCACGGCGGCGTGCACCGCCGCGCGGGCGACGTCGTCGAAGAGCTCGAGGGCTCGGTCGCGGTCGACCGCTGCGACCGACGCGTAGACGGGTCCGCTCACGACGTGCGCGCGGACGGATGCCACGCGCAGCGCGCGGTCGACGGGACCTTGGTTCAGGCCGAAGCTCTGCATGCGGGCGAGCGGCACGAGCGCGAGCTTGCGCCAGATGAGCCCCCGCCGCAAGAGCAGCAGGTCGTCGGTGAGGCGGAAGCCGTTCCGTCGCCACGACAACGGTCGGATGATCCACGCGCGCTTGGGCGTCGTCGTGAACGAGTCCTCCTCGGTCGGCCCACTGATGCCCTCGCGCACGATGAGGGCCCATTCGTCCTCGCCGACGGTCGGCTGCAGCAGGCGCAGCACGCGCTCGACGTCGAGGGCGGTGCCCACGGGCAGCGCCGTCGTGAACTGGTCCGTGCTGCCCTCGCTCGCACTGCGGCCCGAAAGACGGTTGATGCGGATCTTCCACCAGCCGAACGGCCGCCACAGGATCGGCTGCTCGACTTCGACGGCGTGGACGCGTCCGGGCGGGACGATCTCCGTGATCGTGGTGAGGAGGCCGAACGTGATGCGCACTCCATCGGGCGTCGGGGCGATCGAGTAGCGCAGCGAACGGAAGATCGTGCGCACCCACAGCGCGCCGAGACCGATGAGCGCGGGCACGTACGCGAAGAGAACCCACGCGATGCCGAACGACGCCGCGACGGCGACCGCGATGAGCGCGATGATGAACGCGACCGTCGACATGCTCACGACCTGCGACAGGATGATGCGTCCGACGGGGATGCTGACGACCGACTCGGGCTCGGCGACCGGAGCCTCATCGCCCTCGATGAGCCCGGTGATCCCACGGCTCACCGTCTCGGAGAGGGCATGCGCACGTGAGCGCGGACCCGTCGGTCCGGCGCCGCCCGGCCCGGCATCCGTCAGTCGTCGGCCCGACGCGAGCCTCAGGATGTCGGCTCGCACCGCCTCGGCGTTCGCGGTCGACAGGTATTCGAGCTTCACGTTCGCGTCGGTGCCGGCGCCGACGACCTCGAGCTTCGCCATGCCGAGCAGCCGCGCGATCATCGGCCGCACGAGGTTCACCCCCTGCACGCGGTCGAGCGGCGCGCGGCGCTGCGTGCGGAAGAGCACCCCGCTGCGCACCTCGACGTCGTCCTCGGTGATGCGGAACGTGTGGAACCGCCACGAGAGGTAGAACAGCACGACGAGCAGGATGAGCACGACGAGCACGACGACGCCCGCGAGGAAGTACAGGTTGTTCGCGACGATCCAGTCGATCGGGTCGCCCGTGTCCCAGTCCTCGATCTCGACGTCAGGCGCGAACCACGGCAGGAAGAGGAACACCAGTCGATCGCGCAGGTTCGCGACGATGACGCCGATCACGACGAGCAGGAAGATGCCGCCGCGCAGCAGCGGAGTGAGCGGATGCAGCCGGTGCCAGTCGCCGTCGCTGAGCGGCGACCGAACGGGGCCTGCGACGACCGGTCCGCCCGTGAAGGCCTGCGGTTCGGTCATAGCCCCGTGCGCCGGCTCTCGGCGACCTGGATGAGGTGGTCGCGCAGCGTCTCGGCGGTCGCCTGTTCGAGTCCGGGGATCGTGACGCCAGTCGTCGCCGCGGCCGTCACGAACTTGAGCTGCGCGATGCCGAAGCCGCGGTCGAGCGGCCCGTGCGTGATGTCGACGAGCTGCATACGGCCGTACGGCACCGCGACGAAGCGCTGCCACAGGATGCCGCGGCGGAAGACGAGGTCGTCGTCGCGCAGCTGGTAGCCGATCGCGCGCGCCTGGCGCGGCATGATCGCGAGCGTCCACGCGAGGATCACCGTGAGGATGCCGCCGGGGATCCACGCCCACACCTGGTGCATCAGGAGCGTCAGAACGAGGGTCGCCGCGATCACGATCAGCAGGAAGGACCCGGTCGAGATGAGCTGCACCCACACGTACTTCGGCGAGATCTGGTGCCACGTGCCGCTTTCGAGCACGAGGCGGTTCTCGGACCTGGGCTCGATCAGTCGCCCGAACGTACCGTGATCGAGAGTCTCGTCAATGGTGGTGGGCTTCGAGTCCGGGGTCTTCGCCTCCGGGCTGTTCGTCATCGTCGTCCTTCCGGATGATGCACAGGTGCTCGGCGACAAGGCCGGCCCCGATCAGCAGAGCGCCCGCGGCGGCGGTCGCGAGGATCGTGCCCATCGAGCCTAGCGATGGCGTGACCGGTCGCGTGACGAGGAAAAGCGCCAGACCGACGCCGATGCCCCCGACCGCCGCGCCGACGATGCTCGACGCCTTCGCGAGCATCGCGATGCGCACCGCGCGGAACGGGTTCACCGGCTGGCCGGACTTGCCGTGGATCGCACGCCGGATCGGCACGGCGAGCGCGACGACGACCGCACCGAGCAGCACCAGGAGGATCGGCAGCGTCACCGCGGGCGTGAAAGTCGGGCGCCCCGTGGCCGTCAGCACCTGGTCGATGAGGAAGCCGACGCCGATGCCGATGACCGCGGCCACGACGAGCATGCCGGCGCTCGTGCGCTTCACGAGCCTTCCCCCGTTCGCAGATGCTCGAGGAGCACGTCGACGCGACCGACGCCGGGCAACTCGGCATCCGGATCGATCGCGAGCCACGGCGCGAGCACGAACTCACGCTCGGCCGCGCGCGGGTGCGGCAGCGTCAGAGTGGGGTTCGCCGACTGCACGTCCGCGTACGAGATGAGGTCGAGATCGAGGGTGCGGTCGCCCCAGCGCTCGCGGCGCTCGCGTCCGTGCCGCGCCTCGATGCGGTGCAGGTACTCGAGCAGCACCGACGGCGCGAGCCGCGTCGTGACGATCGCGACCGAGTTGAGGTAGGCAGGGGCCTGCTCATCGGGGCCTTCGGGCTTGACGGCGACCGACTCGATCGGCGTCGCCACGCGCACCTCGGCGACGAGCGGCAGCCTCGCGAGGTCCTTCACCGCCGCCTCGAGCGTCGCCTTCCGGTCGCCGAGGTTGGCGCCGAGCGCGACGACAGCCTCAACCCACGGGCGGTCGTGCCGTGCGGGCACGTCGCCCTGCGGTCCGTCGGCGAGTCGGCGGCTCACAGCGCAACCCCTCTGTCTCCGGCGGGCGAATCGGATGCCGCGCCCTTCACGCGCCGGATGGTGACGGCCACATCCGCGAAGGTCAGCGGGATCGGAGCATCCGGCTTGTGCACCGTCACCTCGGCCGACCGCACCGGGGCGGGCTCGAGCAGCGCGTCGGCGATGCGCGCCGCGAGCGTCTCGATCAGGTCGACCGGCTCGCCCTCGACGATCGCGGCCACGCGCTCCGCGAGCTCTCCGTAGTGGACGGTGTCGGCGACGTCGTCGCTGCGCGCTGCGGGGCGCGTGTCGACGCCGACGGCGAAGTCGATCACGAACCACTGACCATCGCGACGCTCATCGGGGTAGACGCCGTGACGGCCGAAGACGCGCAGACCCGTCAGGCGGATCTCGTCGAGACCTTCCACCGGTCCTCTCCCCTCCATGCTTCGGCGATCCGCAGCGCATCCTTGGTCGCACCGACATCGTGCACGCGCACCGCCCACACTCCGGCCTGGGCCGCGAGCACGCTCGTGACGGCGGTCGCGAGGTCGCGGCGGTGCTCGGAGACGGTGTCGCCGCCAGGCTCGTCGGGCCCGAGCGTCTCGGCGAGGAACCGCTTGCGGCTCGTGCCCACGAGCACGCGCGGGCCGACCCCGATGATGCGGTCGAGTCCGCGCAGCACGTCCCAGTTCTGGTCGCCCTGCTTGCCGAAGCCGATGCCCGGATCGATGATCATGCGTGCCGGCGGGATGCCCGCCTTCGCGGCGGCCTGGATGCGCGCGACGAGCTCGTCGATGACCTCGCGGATGACGTCGTCGTAGCGCGCGTTCGCATACATGTCGGCGGATGCCCCGCGCCAGTGCTGCAGCACGATATCGGCTCCTGTGCCGGCGACCGCGGGGAGCATCTCGGGGTCGGCGAGACCGCCCGACACGTCGTTCACGATGCGGGCGCCCGCCTCGACGGCGGCGAGCGCGGTCGACGCGTTCATCGTGTCGACGCTCACGGTGATGCCCGCGGCCGCGAGGGCCTCGATCACCGGGAGGACTCGTGCACGTTCCACCTCAGGCGACACGCGCTCCGCACCGGGCCGCGTGGACTCGCCCCCGATGTCGACGATGGCGGCTCCCTGTGCGCACAGCGCCAGACCGTGCGCGATCGCCCGCTCGGTGTCGTCATACCGGCCGCCGTCGCTGAAGGAGTCGGGGGTCACGTTGACGATCCCCATGATGAGCGTCATTCGCGCCCCGCGGTGGTCATGAGGGTGATGAGCTCGGCCCGCGCGACGGGCTCGGTGAACTCGCCGCGCGCCGCGATCGTCACGGTCGACGCCTCGCGCTGGCGCTCACCGCGCATGGTCACGCATCCGTGCGTCGCCTCGAGCACGACGAGGACACCGCGCGCCTCGAGCGACTCGGAGATGGTGTCGGCGATCTGCTCGCCGAGGCGCTCCTGCACCTGCGGACGCGCGGCGAGGATCTCGACGACCTTCGCGAGCGCGCCGAGCCCGACGACCTTGTCGCCCGGCAGGTATGCGACATGCGCCTTGCCGCGGAACAGCAGCAGATGATGCTCGCACACGGAGCGGAACTGGATGTCGCGAAGCATCACCGCGCCGGACGGCTGGGTCTCTGGCGCCGGCCCGTGCGCGATCGAGATCGTATGGGCGAGAGGCTCCGCCGGATCGGCCTGGACGCCCGCGAAGAACTCCGCGTAGGCGTCGGCGACGCGTCCGGGTGTCAGGCGCAGGCCCGGACGGTCCGGGTCCTCGCCGATCGCGTCGAGGATCTCGCGGATCGCCGCGGCGACGCGCTCACGGTCGACAGCCATGCCGACGACCCTACGCGGTCGCGGGACGCGCCTGCCCGGTCGGGCGGCGGCGCGGCTTCTTCTCGGGCGTGCCCTGCTCGGCCTCGACGCTGGCCGCCACGCCCGCGGGCTCCTCTCGTCGCGGGATCTCGACGGGGGGCAGAGCCGAGACCGGCCGCCGGGCGCTCGAGAGCCACTGCGGGCGTGGCGGGAGCTTCTTGACATCCTTGAAGATGTCGGCGAGCTCGATGTGGTCGAGAGTCTCCTTCTCGAGCAGCGCGAGCGCGAGCCGGTCGAGGATCTCGCGGTTCGCGTTGAGCACCTCGTACGCCTCGTCGTGTGCCTGCTCGATGAGCGCGCGCACCTCCTGGTCGACGCGCTCGGCGACGCTCTCGGAGTACTCGCGGCCGTGGCCCATGTCGCGGCCGAGGAACATCTCGCCGGAGGCGGAGCCGAGCTTGACCGGCCCGACTTCGGTGGTCATGCCGTACTCGGTCACCATCTTGCGGGCGATGTTCGTCGCCTTCTCGATGTCGTTCGAAGCGCCCGTGGTCGGGTCGTGGAACACGATCTCCTCGGCGACACGGCCACCCATCGCGTACGTCAGCTGGTCCTGAAGCTCGTTTCGCGTGACGGAGTACTTGTCGTCGAGCGGCAGCACCATCGTGTAGCCGAGGGCCTTGCCGCGCGGAAGGATCGTGACCTTCGTGACGGGGTCGGTGTGGTTCATCGCCGCCGCCGCGAGCGCGTGACCGCCCTCGTGGTAGGCCGTGATGAGCTTCTCCTTGTCCTTCATCACCCGCGTGCGCCGCTGCGGCCCCGCGATGACGCGGTCGATCGCCTCGTCGAGCGCACGGTTGTCGATCAGCTGCGCGTTCGAGCGGGCCGTGAGCAGAGCCGCCTCGTTGAGGACGTTCGCGAGGTCGGCGCCTGTGAAGCCCGGGGTCTTGCGCGCGACGACCTCGAGGTCGACGCCGTCTGCGAGGGGCTTGCCGCGGCCGTGCACCTCGAGGATCTTCTTGCGGCCCTGGAGGTCGGGCGCGTCGACGCCGATCTGCCGGTCGAAGCGGCCCGGACGCAGGAGCGCGGGGTCGAGGATGTCGGGGCGGTTGGTCGCCGCGATGACGATGACATTCGCCTTGGGGTCGAAGCCGTCCATCTCGACGAGCATCTGGTTCAGCGTCTGCTCGCGCTCGTCGTGCCCGCCGCCGAGGCCCGCGCCGCGGTGGCGCCCCACGGCGTCGATCTCGTCGATGAAGATGATGGCCGGCGCGTTGTCCTTCGCCTGGTTGAACAGGTCGCGCACGCGGCTCGCGCCGACGCCGACGAACATCTCGACGAAGTCGGAACCGGAGATCGAATAGAACGGCACGCCCGCCTCGCCCGCGACCGCGCGCGCGAGGAGCGTCTTGCCTGTGCCGGGAGGGCCGTACAGCAGCACGCCCTTGGGGATGCGCGCGCCGACCGCCTGGAAGCGCGCCGGGTCCTTCAGGAAGTCCTTGATCTCCTGCAGCTCCTCGATCGCCTCGTCGGCACCTGCGACGTCGGCGAACGTGACCTGCGGCATCTCCTTCGTCACGAGCTTCGCGCGCGACTTGCCGAACTGCATGACCTTGCTGCCGCCGCCCTGCGCGGACGAGAGCAGGAACCAGAACAGCACGCCCAGCAGCAGGAGCGGGAGCATGAGCGACAGGAATCCGTCGAACCACGTCGGGCGCGGCACCGCGTCGTTGAAGCCGTCTTCGGGAGCGGCGGCGTCGATCGCCTGCACGACCTCGTCGGCGCGCGCCGACACGTAGTAGAACTGCACCTCGGTCGCGCCCTCGTAGGGCTTGGACAGCGTCATGTCGACGCGCTGGTCCCCGTCGGTGTTGAGCACCTCGGTCACGGTGTCGCCCTTGAGCAGCTCGAGCCCCTCCTGGGTCGAGATCTGCTTGGCCCCGCCGAGAGTCGAGATCAGCGAGAAACCGACGATGAGGAAGACCCCGATCAGCAGAACATAGAAGAGCGGGTTGCGTGTGATCTTCTTCACGTCCATCGTTCGGGCGCGGCCCGTTACCTTTCGTCGGCGATCCGCCGCCGGGTCGTCCGGATGCCTCGGCAACGGTGGAATTCAGGGTATCGCGGCGATGCTAGGCGCGGCCTGTGCATTCGCCCAGGGCTGAACGCCCGTTCGGGCCCGGGGCATCCGCTCACACCCCGTGTTCTGCGCGAGAAGATGCGGAGGAGACGCGCGTCAGGAGTAGACGTGCGGCGCCAGCACGGCGACATCGCGAAGGTTGCGGTACCGCTCCGCGTAGTCGAGGCCGTAGCCCACGACGAAGTCGTTCGGGATGTCGAAGCCCACGTACCGGCACTTCACCTCGACCTTCGCGGCATCCGGCTTGCGCAGCAGCGCGAACACCTCGATCGATTCCGCTCCGCGGGACTCGAAGTTCTCGAGCAGCCAGCTCAGCGTGAGGCCGGAGTCGATGATGTCCTCGACGATGAGCACGTGCTTGCCGGTGAGGTCGGTGTCGAGGTCTTTGCGGATCTGCACGACGCCGCTCGACTTCGTGCCCTTGCCGTACGACGACACCGCCATCCAGTCGATGGGCGCGACGCGCTTGAGTGCGCGCGAGAAGTCGGCCATGACCATGATCGCGCCCTTGAGCACGCCGACGAGCAGGAGGTCCTTGTCGGCGTAATCGGCATCGACCTGCGCCGCGATCTCCTTCAGCCTCTCGTGGATCTGCTCCTCGGTGACGAGGACTTGGGTGATGTCACTCTGAACTTCGGCGGCGCGCATGGCTCCGAGTCTAGAGTCGCCGGGGCGATCCCGAAGACCCTGTCGGGCGGTCGCCCCGGTCAATAGGCTGAGCGCGTGCCCGGGGGCACCGGAGCCCCCGCGGACCGATCCGGAGGTGGCTGCGATGGCTGGACTGGACGACATCCTCACGATGATCCCCATCGATCAACTCGCATCGAAGCTGGGGGTCGACCCGGACACGGCCGCGCAGGCCGTCGAGCAGGGCGGGGGCGCGATCCTCGCCGGACTGCAGAAGAACGCGCAGTCGCCCGACGGCGCGGCAGCGATCCAGAAGGCGCTCGGGAAGCACCAGGGCCTCGGCGACGCCGTCGACGTCGACAGCGTCGACACCCAGGACGGCGAGAAGATCCTCCAGCACGTGTTCGGCGAGAGGGAGCAGGCGGTCAAGAAGACCCTCACCGAGGCGCCGCAGACCGCGGGTATCGACTTCGGCAAGCTCCTGCCGATGCTCGCGCCCATCGTGATGGGCCTCCTCGCGAAGAAGCAGCAGCCGGCGGCCGAGCCGCAGGCGCAGGGGTCCTCCGGCGGCGGCATCGGCGACGTCATCGGCGGGCTGCTCGGCGGCGGAGGGCTGCAAGGCGGCGGCCTCGACATCGGCGGGCTGCTGGGCGGCCTTTTCGGCGGCGACAAGTAGAGGCGGATGCCTCACCGCCCGTGCGGACGGACGTCAGCGCCGCCCGTTCGCGGTGAAGACGATGCGTCCGCCGGCGCGGTGGGCGCGGCATCCGGGAAGGTCGATGGGCCCCTGACCCGACCAGTCCGTCACGAGGCGTGCGACCTCGACGGTCTGCGTGCGCGTGAGGCTCTCGCCGAACTCCGCCGCGACGACGTGACGGATGATGCGGTTCCGCAGCGCCGCGGGGTTCGCCGCGAGCGCCGCGACCGACACGGAGATGCCGGCCTCGGCGTGCTCGACGACGTCTTGGACGATCTCGTCGATCATGTCGGCGAATGCCTCGGCATCTTCGCGCAGCTGCTCGGCCGTGCGCGCGAGCGCCTCGGCGACCCCCGGCCCGAGCTCCTCCTCGAGGACGGGCAGCACCGTCTCGCGCACGCGCACGCGCACGAAGCGAGGGTCGAGATTGTGCGGGTCGTCCCATGGCTCGATGCCTTCCGCGGCGCAGGCGGCGCGGGTCGTCGCGCGGCGGACGCCGAGGAGCGGGCGGAGAAGCGCCACCCCGTTCGCGAGGGTCGAGACGGGCGCCATGCCCTGCAGGCTCGCCGCACCCGACCCGCGGGCGAGCCCGAGGAGGACGGTCTCGGCCTGGTCGTCGAGCGTGTGCGCGGTGAGGACGGCGGCGTCTCCGGCGGCGCGCGCTTCGGCGGCGAGCGCCTCGTACCGCGCGGCGCGGGCCGCCGCCTCGGGACCGTCACCCCGCGCCACCTCGACTCGGACGACGCGGGCGTCGAGCCCGAGGGCGCGCGCCTTGCCCGCGGCGGCGGTCGCGGCATCCGTCGACCCCTCCTGCAGTCCGTGGTCGACGATCACCGCCGTCGCCCGATGCCCGAGTCTCGGGGCCTCGAACGCCACGGCTGCGGCGAGCGCGAGAGAATCCGCCCCTCCTGAGAGCGCGACGACGACGGCGGAGCCCGGTGCGAGATCGCCGAGCGCCTGGCGCACCGCGCGGCGCACCTCCGCGACGGCGGGATGGAGGCCGGGTCGGTGTTCCACGGGCCCACCGTACCGCCGTGCGGAACTCCGGAGATTCGGGCTCTTCGACGCCGAATCGGGGCCGCTGGGGCGTCGAACGGCCGAAAACTCCGGAGTTCTGCACGCGCGACGCCCGCGACTAGGCTTGTCCGCGGCATTCCCGCAGTCTTCAGAAGGAGCACCACATGGGCGCTTACGACGCCGTCATCGAGATCCCGCGCGGCAGCCGCGTGAAGTACGAGGTCGACCACGGCACCGGCCGCGTCTTCCTCGACCGGGTGCTCTTCACGCCCATGGGCTACCCCGCGAACTACGGGTTCTTCGAAGACACGCTCGGCGAGGACGGCGACCCGCTCGACGTGCTGCTGCTGCTCGATCGCGACCTGTACCCCGGCATCCTCGCGAAGGTGCGCCCGGTCGGCGTGCTCAAGATGAGCGATGAGGCCGGCGGCGACGACAAGGTCGTCGCGGTGCTCGCGAAGGACCCGCGGTGGGACCACATCCAAGACGTCGACGACATCGACGAGTGGACCAAGTCCGAGATCGGCCACTTCTTCGAGCACTACAAGGACCTCGAGCCCGGCAAGTGGGTCAAGGTCGAGCAGTGGGCGAACGCCGCCGAGGCCGAGCGGCTCGTGTCGGAGGCGTTCGACCGCTTCCACGAGAACGAGGGCCAGACCGCGACGCAGGGTGCGGGCGAGGCGCCGAAGACGATCTGACCGACCTCGCCAGGAGGGCCGACTATGTCGCCTCCGGGTCGGGGCCCCATGCGGTGCGCCCGCTGGCCTATGCCTCGACGACTCCGGCGTGCGGTCAGACCGAGATGCCTCGCGCCGCCATGAATCCGACCGGGTTCACCGGCGAGCCGTTGACGTACGTCTCGAAGTGGAGGTGGCAGCCGAACGAGTTGCCGGTGTTGCCTTCGCCTGCGATGAGCTGGCCGGCGTTGACCCACTGGCCGTAGCGCACGTAGATGTGACCCGTCGCGATGTGACCGTAGCCCGTGCCGATGCCCCCGCCGTGGTCGATCTTGATGTAGTTGCCGTAGCCGCCGTTGTAGCCGGCGTACACGACACGCCCGGATGACGCGGCGAAGATGCCCGAATAGCAGCCCGCGGCAAGGTCGACACCATAGTGAAAGCCAGACGAGCAGTAGCTGTTGCCGCACTGTACGGTGCGGGCGCCGTATCCCGAGCTGCGCCATCCGGACGACGGGCGTGCCCAGCCGGAGCCGACGACGGCACCGCCGCCCCCGCCGCCACCGCCACCGCCGCCACCGCCGCCGCCACCACCGTTCGACGCGGCCTGCTCGCGGGCACGACGCTCCGCCTCTTCACGAGCTCGGCGCTCGCGCTCCTCACGCGCCTTGCGCTCGGCCTCGACTCCGGCCTTGTATCCGGCGAGCGTCTTCGCGGTGTTGTCCTTGAGCGCGGCGAGCTGCGCGTCGAGCTCGACCTTTCGGGACTGCTGCTCGGCGAGCGCGGCCTCTGCGGCATCCGCTGCCTGCTGGGCCTCGATCATCTTCTGCTCGGCGATCTTCTGCAGCCGGTCGCGCTCGTCGCGCGCGACCGCGGCCTGGTCGCTCAGGCTCTGCGCGGAGTCGCGCGCCGTGATCGCGTCGGCGTACACTGCTTGGTTGCGCTCGAGGAGCTTGTCCATCGTGCCGAGCCGCGCGAGCAGGTCGTCGGCGGTCGCAGCGGAGCCCGAGAAGAAGAGCTCGAGCGACGTGTCGTCGCCGCCCTTGCGGTACAGCTGCGCGGCGACGCGTCCTGCTTTGGCTGCCGCCTCGTCGGCTTTCGCGGCCTCGGCGTCGGCCTGCTCCTGCAGCTGCTCGGCGTAGAGAGCGGCCTCGAAGTACGCCTGCTGCGCCTCGTAGAACTCGTCGGATGTGCGCTTGGCCTCAGCCTGCGTGCGCGCCACTTCGTTCTCGAGGTTGCGGATGAGGCCCTCGATCTTGGCGACCTCGGCTGCCTTGGCGGCTTCGTTCGCGCGCGCCTTCTCGACCTCTTCCCACGTGGGGTACTGCGCCGCGAAGGCGGCGGGCGCAGCAGAGAATGCACCGCCGATCGATCCCAGCGCTATGACGCCGAGGGCCCCGAGGCCGAGCATGCCGCGCCGCGACACGGACGCGGGCCAGAGCAGGCTGCGCTCACGCGGCGTGGGCGCACAGCCGCAGTCGTCGTACGCCTCCTCGGTCCGCACGCGCACCCCTCCTTGCGGTCGTCGACGCACATCACACTAGCAACATCAGTCACACGCGCAACAGGCAGGACCACACTGTGCCTCCCATATTGCGCCCAGAGCAGCGAGAACGCATCAGTCTCCTTGCGGCGGGTCGGTTTCCGAGCCCCGAGCGCGGGCTCCTCGATTTGGCGGATCGCCGGTCACCTGCGTATGCTGGATCGTCGGTAAGCGTGAGCCCCCGGGTTCACCCGGCCCCATCGTTTAGCGGCCTAGGACGCCGCCCTTTCACGGCGGTAGCACGGGTTCGAATCCCGTTGGGGTCACTCAGCCCAAACCCACAACTGAACAAGCATGGCCCTGTAGCGCAGTTGGTTAGCGTGCCGCCCTGTCACGGCGGAGGTCGCGGGTTCAAGTCCCGTCAGGGTCGCTCCGAGCGACGGGCCCTTTTCTCGAAGAGGGCCTTTCGTCTAGGACGTGGCATCGCGTCGAGCAATCGAAACGGATGCCGCGCGGCTCTGTAGCTCAGTTGGTAGAGCGTTCGACTGAAAATCGAAAGGTCACCGGATCGATGCCGGTCGGAGCCACAAGGGTGACCGTTACATCACCCCAGAAACCCCCGCGTAGCTTCTACATCGCGGGGGTTTCGTGTTCCTCGACGCTGCCTGCGCACCCGAGGCTCGCTCCTGTTCACTGCGCGACCGGCGTGGGCGGCTCCGCGTCTGCCCTGCAGACGGCCGAAGTCCAGCGCGAGTGACGTCCGCGCGCGTTGACACCGCGCCCGCGCCTCTGCGAGCGTGAAGTCGACCGAGGCGAAGGAGCACGGGACGTGACGCAGGCGAACGAGAGCTTCCCCGATCTCGACATCGGCACGGTGATCGACATCGAGATCGTGAGCATCACGGATGCCACCGGCGCCCCGCCCTCGGTCGCGCCGACGCCCGGCCGGCTGCCGGGTGAGCGCGTCGAGAACCCCTTCCCCGCCCCGAAGCTCGAGGACGTGCTGTCCGCACTGCGCGCCGGCGAGACCACCGTGCACGCGACGGGGCCCCACCGCGGCATAGCGATCGTCGGACCGCACCAGGTCGAGCTCGAGCTCTATCCCGCCGAGACGCACGCCGGCACCGGGACGGTGACCGAGAACTTCACGGTGACCCAGATCGACTCCGGGTCGCTGTCCCTCGCGCCGGTGGGCGACGATGGCGACTGAGCAGGAGCCGCGGCCGCCCGAGCGCCCGGCGGGCCCCGCGCTCATGCACCTGTTCGAGCAGGAGCTCGCCGCCGCCGACACCGCCCGCGAGGCGTTGCAGGCGCGGGCGAGCACCGTCATCACGACCTCCGTCGCGCTCGCCACCCTGTTCCTCGCGTTCGGCGGTCTCGTGCAGGGGCCGGAGGACCCGCTGCCTTCCGTCGCGCTCGCGCTGCTCGTCGCGGCCGCAGCGACTCTGCTCGCGAGCAGCCTGACCGCATTCCGGCTGCAGGCGTTCCGCCGCCTTCCGAGGCTGAGCGATGAGACGCTCACGCTGTACACGCACCCCGAGCTGCCCGCCGCGAGCGCGCTCGATCTCGAGACGCGCATCCTGCCGACGCTCGCGGTGCGCATCCGCTCCGCGAGGGAACTCAACGAACGTCTCCATGCGCTCCTGCTGCGCGCGCTCGCCCTCGAAGTCGCCGGGGTCGTGCTCGCGGCGACAGGTGCGGTGGTTCTCCTCGCCGTGGCGACGGATGCCGCATCCGCCGCCTGGCCGCTCATCGCGGGCCTCGTCGTGTCGGCGGCGGTCGTGTTCGCGGTGCTCGTATGGAGAGGGAGGCCGCTCGCGGCGCCGTGAGCGAAGGCGCAGACGAACCCCTCCCGCTGGGAGAGTCGGCTCTCCTCCGGACGGCTCCTCAACACGTAGCCTTTCGAGAGGATCTACCGAGCGTTCGATGACTCGAGCACGTCGACGCGGACTTGAGAGGACCGACGATGTTCACGCTGGATGCGCCCTGGGAGGGCAAGCTCTTCTCCGACGGCTGGGTGAGCGGCGGCGGCGCGCCGCTGGAGGTGCGCTCCCCCGGTTCAGGTGCCGTCTTCACGAGGGTGGGCGGCGCGACCCCCGAAGATGTGGACCGCGCCGTGACCCGCGCGACGGCGGCGCAGAAGGCGTGGGCGTCCCAGCCGTACACGGCCAGGGTCGCGGTTCTGCTCAAGGCGGCGCAGCTGCTGCGGGAGAACCCCGCGCGCCTGCACGAGGTGCTGGTCGCGGAGTCGGGCTCGACACAGGGCAAGGCCGGCTTCGAGACCATGCTGGTCACGACCGAGCTGGAGGAGTCGGCCGCACTGGCATCGCACCCGTACGGTGAGGTGCTCCGGTCGATGAAGCCCCGCTTCTCCGTGGCGAAGCGAGTCCCGGTCGGCGTCGTCGGTGTGATCTCGCCGTTCAACTTCCCCGGGATCCTCTCGATGCGCTCGGTGGCTCCCGCACTTGCGCTGGGCAACGCCGTGATCCTCAAGCCGGACCCGCGCACTCCCGTCTCCGGCGGGCTGGCGCTGGCCGCCCTGCTGTCGGAAGCCGGGCTGCCCGACGGTGTGCTGCACGTCCTGCCGGGCGGGGCCGATGTGGGGAATGCGATCGTCACGCATCCGGGAATCCCGACGCTCTCGTTCACCGGCTCCACGGCGGCAGGGCGGAAGATCGCGGAAGTCGCGGGTCCGCTGCTGAAGAAGGTGCATCTCGAGCTGGGCGGGAACAACGCCATGCTCGTGCTGCCCGACGCCGACGTGGAGCGGGCGGCATCCGTTGCCGCGTGGGGATCATTCCTGCACCAGGGGCAGATCTGCATGACGACCGGCCGGCATCTCGTCCACCGATCGATCGCGGACGAGTACGTCCGCCTGCTGGCGGAGAAGGCGAAGCGCCTCCCGGTCGGGGACGGTGCGGACCCGGGCAATGCCCTCGGGCCGCTCATCGACGACCGGCAGCTGCAGCATGTGGTCGACGTGGTGGAGACAGCGGTGTCGCAGGGCGCGACGATCGCAGCGGGCGGCACCCACGAAGGGCCGTTCTACGCTCCCACGGTGCTCACCGACGTCACGGTCGACAACCGGGCCTGGACCGAGGAGATCTTCGGTCCGGTGGCGCCCGTCATGGTCTACGACGACGTCGATGAGGCGATCGACATCATCAACGCCTCCGAGTACGGGCTGTCGGTGTCGATCCTCACCGGAGACGCGTATCGGGCCTTCGAGCTGGCCGACCGGATCGAGTCCGGGGCCATCCACATCAACGACGCCACCGTCGACGACGAAGCCCCGATCCCGTTCGGCGGGACCAAGGCCTCCGGGGTCGGCGGACGCTTCGGCGGGCCCCACGCGAATCTGGACACCTTCACGGAGATCCGCTGGATCACCGTCCAGTCGGAGATCGAGGCCTACCCGTTCTGACGGTCGACACCGCGATCGCCCGCGGATCAGCGTGGTCGTCGTGATCGCTCAACGCGCGTTCGCCGGGGGGACCGTCCTGCGCATCACGGTCTTGCTCTTGCCGATGTGACGCTCGAACGTGAATCCCGCCTTCTCGAACATCGCCCGCGTGCCGTTGTGGAGGAACGACGCCGACGTCTTCTTGCCGGGCACGAGCTCGTTCGGGAACGAGACGACCTCGCCTCCGCCGGCCAGCGCGATGAGCTCGAGCGCGCCGTCGAGGGCCTCTCGTGCGACGCCCGAGCGCCGGTGGTCGCGGTCGACGAAGAAGCACGTGATGCGCCACGGCGCCGGGTGCGCCTCGCCCGCGTCGTACTGCGTGCGGTGGTAGATGCGCGGCAGCTGCTCAGGGCTGCCGTATTCACACCACGCGATCGCCCGATCCCCGTCGAACACGAGGGCGGCGTGCGCGACCCCCTCCTCGACGAGACGCCGTTTGAACTCCGGGTTCCTGTGCTCGGCCCGGGTGGTGGTCTCGGTGTCGTCGTGGAAGTACGTGCAATAGCAGCCGCCCCACACGCCGTTGTGCTTCTCGGCGAGCGCGAGCCACGCCGGGAAGGTCTCGGGCGTGAGCGGCTTGATCACATGACGGCCATCACCCATGGCGCACTCCTCGCGTCGGTGCGGCAAGTGTTGCGCGGGGGTCGGACATCGAGGAGGTCAGATGTCGCTGAAGTCGTTCATCGGCGCGCTGATCCGGCTGACGACGTCGTCCTCCACGGCGAGCTCGACGAAGAGGATGCCGATCTCGCCCGTGACGAGTGACGTCGTGCCGGGCACCTCGTGACGACCGAGCTGCAGGTGGTCGGCGATGCCGTCCTGGTCCTCGTCCCAGAGGTCCACGGCGCCGGCGGCGACGGCATCCGCCCGTGTCGAACCCACCGCGATCCCCTCGGCCGTTCGGAACGGCACTCCGTCGATCTCCGGCGCGCTCACGGTGATCCACACCTGGGACTGATCCTCCACAGACATGAGGACACGCACCTCGGGCCATTCGTATTCGACCAGCCCACGGTCGTACCACCCGTCGAGCTCGACCGCCGGGGGCGCGTGCCCGGTGATCTCTTCGAGCGCCGCGAGGATCCCCGGCCCGTCGTCCAGGGAGATCGTCTCGGTCACATCGTCGTGCGTGTACGCGAAAGCCTCCACGGACAGGACGACCTCTCGTGCAGGCGACGGCTGCGCCGGGGTCGACGCGGTCGGCGCGAACGGCGCCACGGGTCGGGCTCGCATCCGGGTGAGGGCCTCTCATGATCGCCGACTCGCGCACGCGGGTGGGCGATCGGGTGCTTCGCGGACAGGACTGCTGCCCCGACCATTCTCACAGGGACACGCCGGCGCCCGACGTTCCATCCACAGGGGCTCCGGCGTCTCCAGGCAGAATGGCCGCATGCCCCGCTTCTTCCGGGCCGTGCTCCGGTACCCCGTGATCTTCGTCACGATCGTCGTGCTCGTGGGTGTGCTCGTGCTCGAGGCGGCGGGTGCGACGAGCACCTCGAAGTGGATCTCGATCGTCTACGTGGCTGCGATCATCGCCTGGACGCTGGTCGGCATGGTGCGCGACGTGCTGCGCGGGCATGTCGGGCTCGACGTGCTCGCGGTCGTCGCGATGGTCGCGACGCTCGCGGTCGGAGAGTACATCGCGTCGCTCATCATCGTGCTGATGCTCACCGGCGGCGAGGCGCTCGAGGACTACGCCGGCCGCCGCGCGCGGCGCGAGCTGACGAACCTCCTCGACCGGTCGCCGCAGATCGCGCACGTGATCGTGCACCCGTCCGACGAGTCATCGGGCGACGTGCAGGACATCTCGGCCGACGACGTGCGCGTGGGCGACGTGCTGCTCGTGCGGCCGTCCGAGATCGTCCCGGTCGACGGCGAGCTGCTCACCGAGTCGGGCTCGTTCGACGAGTCGTCGATCACGGGCGAGAGCCTGCCCGTGACGAGGCGAGCCGGCGACGAAGTGCTGTCCGGCGCGATCAACGGCTCGCGCGCGGTGCGCATCCGCGCGGTGCGCCGAAGCGGCGACAGTCAATACCAGCAGATCGTCGCACTCGTGCGCGAGGCGCAGGATTCGCGAGCCCCCGTCGTACGGCTCGCCGACCGGTTCGCGATCCCGTTCACGGCGGTCTCGCTCGTGATCGCGGGCGCCGCGTGGGGGATCTCGGGCGACCCGACCCGGTTCGCCGAGGTGCTCGTGCTCGCGACCCCGTGCCCGCTGCTCATCGCGGCTCCGGTCGCCTTCCTCGGCGGGCTGTCGCGCGCCGCCAAGGCGGGAGTCATCGTCAAGGGCGGCGCCGTGATCGAGCAGCTCGCGCGCGTGAGGTCGGCCGCGTTCGACAAGACGGGCACGCTCACGCAGGGCCGCCCCGACCTCGTCGAGGTGCGGCCCGCCCCCGGCTTCGACGCCGACCGCGTGCTCGCGCTCGCGGCATCCGCGGAGCAGTACTCGAGCCACGTGCTCGCCGACGGCATCCGTCGTGCCGCGGTCGCGCGCGGCCTCACGATCGAGCGCGCGGAGCGCGCGAGCGAAGCCGCGACGAACGGCGTCACGGCGACCATCGCGGGGCAGACGGTCGTCGTGGGCAAGCCCGCGTACGTGAGCTCGCTCGCGCCCGACGCCGAGCGCACACCGCTCGCGCCCGGGCAGGCGGCCGCGTACGTCGCGATCGACGGGCGCTACGCGGGCGCCCTCGTGCTCGCCGACGACCCCCGTCCCGAGTCGCCCGCCGTCGTGTCGTGGCTGCGGGCGCACGGCGTCGAGCGCATCGCGATGCTCACCGGAGACGCGGCCCCCACCGCCGAGACGATCGCGGCATCGGTCGGCATCGACGAGGTGCACGCCGAGCTCCTGCCCGCCGAGAAGGTGCACCTCGCGGCGCAGCTTCGGCCACGGCCGGTGCTCATGGTGGGCGACGGCGTCAACGACGCTCCCGTCCTCGCGGCCGCGGACGTGGGCATCGCGATGGGCGCCAAGGGCGCGACGGCCGCCGGTGACGCCGCGGCCGCCGTCGTGCTGCAGGACTCGCTCGCCCGCGTCGCGGATGCGGTCGCGATCGGGCGGCACACGCTCCGCGTCGCGTACGCCGCGATCTGGATCGGCATCGCGCTGAGCATCGGCCTCATGCTCGTCGCGACCACGGGCGTCATCCCGGCGGTCGTCGGCGCGCTCGTGCAGGAGCTCGTCGACCTCGCGACGATCCTCTACGCGCTGCGTGCACTGGCCGGTCCGGTCGCCGACCTCGACGCCTACGCGAAGACGGATGCGCCGTCCGCGCCGACCCCGGCCGGGACCGTCGACCGGCCGACGGCCGCGTGACGCGGCATCCGTCTCACAGGCGTTCGGGCCGGAACCCGTAGCCCACCAGCCGCGCCATGAGCGGCCGCGCGATCGGGATGGCGATCCGCATGACGATCCGCTGCAGCCGCGTCGGAGGATTGTCGAGCAGCCGCACGCCCCGGCCCGTCGCGATCGTGCGGTGGACGCCCCGCTGGATCCGCTGCATGAGTATCGTGGGCAGCTCGCGGCGCCGCTGCACCGCGACGCACGCGGCGTCGATCTCGGCGGCGTCGCCCGACTTCAGGGCGGGCACGAGCACGCGGGCGGCGGCCACCGCGTCCTGGATCGCGTAGTTCACGCCGACGCCGAACGCGGGCGACATCGCATGGGCGGCGTCGCCGATGAGCAGCACGCCCGGCGACCACCACCGTTCGAGGCGATCGATCTGCACCGACAGGAGGCTCACCTCGGCGAGCGAGCCGAGGTGGTCGACGACCGTCCGCAACGGCGGCACGGCGCGAGTGAGCCGTTGGCGGAAGGCTGCGAGGCCCTGCTCGCGCATCTCGTCGAACGACCCCTTCGGGATGATCATGCCGCACTGCAGGTAGTCGGGCCGCGGGATCGTGATGACCATGCCCTCCTCCGAGATCCACGCCAGCGTGTCGGGAAGCTCGGTGTCGGGGTAGGGCAGGCGGAACCACAGAACGTCGCACGGCACGCCCTGCGCACGCGGGGTGAAGCCGAGCACGTCGCGCACCGTCGAGTGGCGGCCGTCGGCGGCGACCACGAGGTCCGCCGAGATCACGTCCTCGCCTCCGTCGCGCGTCCGCACGCGCACGCCGTTCACGCGGCCGCCCGCCGCGCGCGTCACGTCGACGGCCTCCGCTCCCATGCGCAGATCGAACGTCGGATGCTGCTTGCCCGTCGCCGCGAGCAGGTCGAGCAGGTCCCACTGCGGCATGAGGGTCAGCATCCGGTTCGGCGGAGGCAGCGTCGTGAAGTCGATCGCGTGCACGCGCACGCCGTTCGCCACGACGTCGAGCCGCGGCAGCGGCTTGTGCGGGATCGCGTCGAACTTCTCGCGCACGCCGAGCGCGTCGAGGATGTTGAGCGTCGACGGATGCACCGTGTCTCCGCGGAAGTCGCGGAAGAAGTCCTCGTGCTTCTCGAGCACGGTGACCTCGACACCCGCGCGTGCGAGGAGGAGACCGAGCATCACGCCGGCGGGTCCTCCGCCGGCGATACACACCTTTGCCGAGGGGGTCACGTCGGCTCACGCTACCGCAGCCCCCGGCGGTCGCGGATGAGCCGTCCGCGGTTCGGAGGAATCCCCCGGGCGGGTCACCGAGGCGCGCGATGCCTCCGCACGAGCCGCGCCACCGCCCGGTACGCGACGCCCACCGCGAGCACGACGACACCCGCCGCGATCGACGGCACGGGAAGCGTGGCCACGAGCACGAGGCATCCGATCATCCCGATCACCGCGAGCCATCGCGGGAAGCGCCGGTCCTCGCGAGGCTGCGTGAAGGCCGACGCGTTCGCGATGAAGTAATAGAGGAGCACGCCGAACGACGAGAAGCCGATCGCGCCGCGCAGGTCGAACGCGAACACGAGTGCGATGACGACGATCCCGAGCACGATCGTCGCGCGGTGCGGCACGCGATACCGCGCGTGCACGCCCGCGAGCCACGACGGAAGGTCGTCGTTGCGTGCCATCGCGAGGGTGGTGCGGCCGACGCCGGCGATGAGGGCGACCAGCGCGCCGAGTGCGGCGAGCGCCGCCCCGACCCCCACCACGACGACCGCCCAGGTCCAGCCGCCCGCGGCGGCGACGTCGGCGAGCGGCGAGGTCGAGCCCTGAAGGGCCTCGGGTCCGAGCACCGCGAGCGCGACGACCCCGAGAACTCCGTACACGACGAGCGTGCCCGCGAGCGCGAGCACGATCGCCCGTGGGATCGTGCGCTGCGGCTCGCGCACCTCCTCGCCCATCGTCGCGATGCGCGCGTAGCCGGCGAACGCGAAGAAGATGAGTCCCGCAGACTGGAGCACGCCGTACCACCCGGCGTCCGCCCAGCCGTCGGTGAGCCGCGACGGGTCGGTGTCGCCGGATGCGAGCCCCGCGACCACGACGAACGCGAGCACCGCGAGCACGACCGTGACGATGACCCTCGTCACACCTGCCGTGCGCGTCACGCCGAAGCCGCTCACCGCCGTCAGCGCCGCGACCGCGAGCGCCGCGACCGGCTCGCTCCACTCGGGCGGCACCGCATACGCGGCGAATGTGATGGCCATCGCGGCGCAGCTCGCGGTCTTGCCGATGACGAAGCTCCACCCGGCGAGGAACCCCGGCCACTCCCCCAGCCGCTCGCGCCCGTAGACGTACGTCCCGCCCGAGGTCGGGTACCGCGCCGCCAGCTGCGCCGACGACGTCGCGTTGCAGAAGGCGACCGCCGCGGCGAGCACGAGGCCGATGAGCAGGCCCGCGCCCGCCGCTTGCGCGGCGGGCGCCCATACCGCGAACACGCCCGCGCCGATCATCGAGCCGAGGCCGATCGCGACGGCGTCGCCCAGCCCGAGGCGGCGGGCGAGGGCGTCGGGTCCGGTCATCCGGGCGTCCCGTCGACGAGGAGGCGCACGGCCGGGACATCCGGCTCGGCCCAGTCGAGCTCGGCGAGCTCGGCGCGCGCGACCCAGCGCAGCTCGTCGTGGTCGGTGCTCTCGACGGGCGCCGGCCCGTCGAGGCGAGCGCGCAGGCAGATGAGACGGATGCCGCCCCCCTCGCCCGGGTCGACGGTCACGAGCTCGCCCATCACCGAGATCGACACGCCGAGCTCCTCCCGGATCTCGCGCACGAGCGCGTCGGCGGGCGATTCGGATGCCTCGACCTTGCCGCCGGGGAACTCCCACCTGCCGGCGGCCGCCTTGCCCGGAGCCCGCCGGCACGCGAGGAACGCGCCGTCGCGCTCGACGACGGCGGCGACGACGTCGATCGTGGGGAGGGCGTCTGGCACGCGCCCATCGTCGCACGCCGGAGGCGTCCGGGAGGGCGGCGCGTGCGAGGTGTGTATCACGCGAAGAATTCAGCAACTCTGTGGTGAACAACGGGTGAAAACAGGGTTTCGGTTGGCCGCAACCGGGAGTAGAGTGACGTTGCGCGCTAGCGATGCTGGGAATCATCGCGCGGGACACCCGAAAGCAAGACCCGCCGCGCATCTGGGGATATCGACCGTCTGACTCGGGCTGACGGGCGAGCACATTTGTCTGGGGACGAAATGCGTGCTGGGGGCACCTCGCACGAGAGTGTCAAGGCGGTCGTCGCATGACGACCTTCGCCGACGACGCTCTCAGTCGACCGATCGCGGCACCTCGCCATGTCGAGGCACCGCTCCGAACACTGATCACGCCTCGCGTGGCACCGGCCGTCGAACGCCGGCAGCTCTGGGAACGCCGCTACCGGCGTCGTCTGTGGGCCGCCGACACGTTCGTCGTCACGGCATCCGCGGGCCTTGCCGCGTGGATCCAGATCGAGATGGCGAACGTCACGATCTCGGATGCTCCGTGGCAGTACGGCCGCGTGTTCCTGATCACCGTGGTGATCTGGATGAGCCTGCTGGCGATGTTCCAGACGCGCGACCGTCGCATCGTGGGGCACGGCACGACGGAGTACCGTCGCGTCGCCCACGCGACGGGCATGGCGTTCGGGATCCTCGCGATCGGGTTCGTGCTGCTGCAGTCCGCGGGCATCCGCATGCAGCTGCTCGTCGCGCTGCCGCTCGGCATGGCGGGCATCGTCTTCGGCCGCTGGGTCTGCCGGCAGTGGCTGAGCGACCAGCGCGCGCAGGGCGACTTCATCTCGCGCGCGGTGGTCATCGGCAACCGCGCGGATGTCGAGTACGTCGTCCGCTCGGTCCACAGCGACTCCCTGCTCGGCTACCGCGTGGTGGGCGTGACGCTCGACGACGACCCCGCCGACGCGCTGAACGTCGAGGGTGAGACGATCCGCGCGACGGGCTCGATGCACACTGCGGCGACTGTGGCGGCCCAACTCGGCGCCGACGCCGTGATCGTCGCGAGCACTCCCGAGGGCGACACCGACTTCCTCAAGCGGCTGAGCTGGCAGCTCGAGGGGACGGCGGCCGAGCTCGTGCTGTCGAACCCGCTCGCCGACGTGGTCGGCCCGCGCATGTCGCTCAAGCCCGTCGAGGGCCTGCCGCTCATCCAGGTCGAGATCCCGACCTTCGAGGGCGGTCGCTACCTGACCAAGCGGCTCATGGACATCGCCATCTCGGCGATCGCGCTGGTGGCCATCGGTCTGCTGACCCCGTTCATCGCGCTCGCGATCAAGCTTGAGGGGCCCGGCCCGGTGTTCTTCCACCAGGAGCGCGTCGGCCGCGACGGCCGCATCTTCCGCATGCACAAGTTCCGCTCGATGACGACCGACGCCGAAGACGCGCGCGGCACGCTCGACGCGATCAACGAGGCATCCGGCCCGCTCTTCAAGATGAAGCAGGACCCGCGGGTCACCCGCGTGGGCGCGATTCTGCGCAAGTTCTCGATCGACGAGCTGCCGCAGTTCTGGAACGTGCTCGTCGGCGAGATGAGCGTCGTGGGTCCGCGGCCGCCGCTGCCGCGCGAGGTCATGTCGTACGACGGCAAGGTCTACCGCCGGCTCTACATCAAGCCCGGCATCACGGGACTGTGGCAGATCAGCGGCCGCAGCGACCTGTCGTGGGACGACACCGTCCGGCTCGACCTGCGCTACGTCGAGAACTGGTCGGTCATCGGCGACCTCGTCATCCTCTGGCGCACGGTCGGATCCGTCATCAAGGCGCGCGGTGCCTACTGATCGCCGCTCTTGATGCGTCGCGGCGAGGCTCCGCGACCACCAGGCCGGGCGGGCGTTGTGTCCCCAAGAGACGCCCGCCCGGCCGCCAAACGGGAACGCGTCAGCGACGCTGACCCACGTTCGAGGCGGATGACGCGGCATCCGCGAACAGCGGTTCGAGCACGTCCGCGTACTGCTCGACCCGGTGGGACCAGTCGGGCACATCGTCCACGGCGATCGTCGGCGCGTTCTCGCGCAAGGTCGCCGCGACTGCCAGCGGGAAATCCGCCTGCGATGCGAGGACGATCCCCTCGCCCTCGAGCTCGCGGAACCCCGCGACCGGCGTGCTCACGATCGGACGGCCGACCGCGCGGTACTCGTACAGCTTGATCGGGTCGAGGCTGTCGGTGAACGCGTCGACGACGTGCGGGACGATGAGCGCGGTCGCGTGCTGCAGGTACGCGGGGACGTCGCGGAACGCGCGCGGCCCGAGGACGGCGACATCCGGATGCGACGCCAGACGCTCCGTGTTGTGCGGGGCGAGCGCGTCGGGCCCGACGAGCACGATCGAGCTGCCGCCGGCCGCGATCGCCTCGGCGGTGCGCACGACGAGGTCGACGTCGAGGCGGTCCTCGTGGAGCGTGCCGACGTAGACGGCCGTCGGCCCGGCGGGAAGGTCGGCCGGGCGCGGCAGCGGTGTGCGATACCGAGCGGTGTCGACGGCGTTCGGGATGAGGACCACGTCCCGCTCCGACCCCCTCGTGCGCTCAAGGCCCGTCGAGCACACCACCACCGCGGCGCACAGGTTCATGAGGATCGCCTCGTTCGCGACGATGCGCCGCCTCTCACGCGCCGGGCGGTCGGCGGCGAGCCAGTCGTCGGTCATGTCGTACACGGCGGGCAGCCCCGTGTGCGCGACGAGCTTCGCCCACCCGGGGTCGTTCACCCACAGGACGGGGCTCGTCATGCCGAGCGCGCGCATCGCGCGTCGCGCCGCCCGCCGCAGGGCCGCGTCGGCGGCGGGCCCCGCGACGCGTGGGAAGAGCTTGTCGGGCTGGAACAGCGACAGCCGTCCGTCATATCCGTCCGCCGTGCGAAGCCCCCGGCCCCGACGGATGCCCCGGCCGGAGAGCGCAGAGTGCAGGAGGTCGTTCGGCGGCTCGACGAACAGCACGCGGAGGGCGGGATCACGCCGCAGCAGGCCGTCGATGAGGTACTGGTTCCGGCGCCACACGTCGTCCCACGCCTCCAGCGAGAAGACGACCAGATCGCGACCCCTCACGACACCACCAGCACGTGCTCGTAGACGCGGCGCGTCTGGGCGACCTGGCGCTCGACCGAGAACCTGCGACGCTGCAGGTCGCGCAGCGCGGCGCCCGCCGCCTCGCGGCGCGCGGGGTCGCGCAGCAGGTCGTCGAGCACTCGTGCGGCGTCGGCCGGGTCGCCCGGCGCGAAGAGCAGGTCGGGTCGGGCGGCCCCGACCGTCTCGAGGTGACCGCCGCCGGCAGCGGCCACGGTCGGCGCGCCCGCCGCCATCGCCTCGAGCACGAGGATCCCGAGACCCTCGCGCGGAGTCGGCGCGATCACGATTCCCGCTTCGGCGAGCAGCGCGGGCACGTCGGAGCGGTGTCCGAGGAACTCGACGCTGCCTGCGACGCCCCGCTCGCGCGCGAGCGCCTCGAGGTCGCCCCGTTCGGATCCGTCGCCCGCGATGCGGAGCTTCCAGCCGGCGGCGGGTCCGCGCGAGAGCGCCCACGCCTCGACGACGTCGGCGGTGTGCTTCTCGGCCTCCAGCCGCTGCGCGGCGAGCACGTACGGGCGGCGCTCGGCAGCCGCATCCGTCGATTCGACCCCGGTGTGGACCACCTCGACGGGAGGCTCGACGTGCTCGGCCACGAACCGCGAGATCGCGATCTGCGCCGCCAGCGACCTGCCGACCGGCCGGAAGACGAGTCGCGAGAGCGGGTTGCTGCCGCGGCGACCGGCGAAGTGCCGCGTGCTCACGTGCTGCGGGCGTCGGTGTCGGCGCAGGTGGAGCCAGCCCACGAGGTCGGCCTGTGACATGTGCGTGTGGAGGATGTCGGGAGGCTCGATGGCCCGAAGCGACGAGAGCGCCGTGCCCATGTCGTCACCCGGAAGCCACTGCACCGACGTCTGCGCGAGGGCGCGCTGCATGTGATCGGCATCTCCTCCGATCACGACGACGTCGTCGCCGGACGAGGCGAGGCCGGACGCCACGGTCACGATGTACCGTTCCACGCCGGCGAAGCCGGTCGAGCACACGAGGTGCACCACCCGCATCTCTCTCCCCCCGATTCACGGACCCCGCGTGAAGTCTATGAGCACGCGCGGCGGCTTTGGTGCGCGCGGCGGTCTGTAGCATGGCGACGTGCGCGTGGCGATGTCGTCGTTTCGATTCAACAACGAAGGCGGCATCGAGCGCGCGTCGTACGAGCTCGCGCAGCGGATGAGCGATCGCGTCGATCTGACGCTCGTCGCGACCGACGTGGCTCCTCCGCCGCCCGAGCCGCTGTCGTGGCTTCGTGTCGAGGCGCGCAGCTCACCGGGCTTCGTCGTGCCGGTGACCTACTCGGCCGCCGCGACCAAGGCGCTCGAGGGCATGGGCTTCGACATCGTGCACAACCAGGGCGGCTGCGCGACGCGACGGCAGGACGTCATCACGGCGCACAGCTGCCACAAGGCGTGGTGGGCGATGAAGTTCCGCAACGGCGAGGTGCTGCGCGCCCTTGCGAACCCCTTCCACCACGCGGTGCTCCAGGTCGAGCAGCGCAACTACCGGCCCGATCGATTCCGTCGTGCGATCGCGGTGTCGCCGACCGTCGCGCGCGAGCTCACGCAGTACTACAAGGTCGATCCGGAACGCATCACGGTGATCCCGAACGCTGTCGACGTGACGCGATTCCAGCCGGCGGATGCCGCGGCCCGCCGCGCGCGCATCCGCGCGCAGCACGGCTACACGGACGACGACGTGGTCCTGCTGTTCGTCGGCAAGGAGTTCCGCCGCAAGGGGCTTCGCGCGATCGTCGACGCGCTCCCCCACCTCCCCGAGGCGGCACGCCTGCTCGTCGTCGGCGGCGACGACGCCGCCCCGTTCCAGGCCCGGGCGCGTGAGCTCGGCGTCGCCGACCGCGTGACGTTCGTCGGGCATTCGCCGGCCGTCGAGGACTACTTCCAGGCGGGGGACGCGTTCGTGTTCCCCACGATCTACGAGCCGTTCGGCCTCGTGCTGCTGGAAGCCGCGGCATCCGGCCTGCCCCTCGTGACGACTCCGCTGGGAGTCGCGGAGGAGTTCGTGCGGGTCGGTGAGAACGGTGCGCTCATCGAGCGCGACGGCGCGTCGATCGCGCGCGCGGTACGGCCCCTCGTCGAGGACCGCGACCTGCGTCGCCGCATGGGCGAACAGGCGCGGCGCGACGCGGGCGGCTACACCTCGTGGGAATCGGTCGCCGACCAGACGATCGCACTGTACGAGCGCGTGCACGAGGAGAAGAAGGCCGGTCACCTGCTGAGCTGACTCAGCCCACGCGCTCGGCGTAGGCGACCGGCCCCTCGCGGAAGATCGCGCGACGCCGGCGAGCCGCTTCGCGCGACGCGCTCGAGCCGATGAACGACCGGATGGTGGCCCCCGCGATCACGCCGGCCCGGAACACCGCCCAGCCCCTCGCCCCGAAGTGCTTGCGCTGATACTTCTCGTTGCTCGCGAAGAACAGTGCTTCGCGGCGGGTGCCGTCGCCGCCCGTGCCTGCCCCGATGTGGGTCGCACGGGCCGGTGCCACCGCGATGTCCCACCCGGCGTCGCGGGCCCGCTTCTGCCAGTCCACTTCCTCGGCGTAGAGGAAGAACTGCTCGTCGAAGAAGCCGATCTCCGCGATCGCCTCCGACCGTAGGAGGAGGACCGAGCCGATCGCGAATCCTTTCGCTCGATCGAAGCGACCGAGGCCGAGCGCGTCGATCCATGCCCGCGCGGGACTCGGGAAGGGCCACCACACGCGCACAGGGCGACCTGTGTCGGGTTCTGTCTGAGTGGCGCCGACCGCGGCGAAGCGAGGCGAATCGTGCAGAGCCGCGTGCATGACCTCGACGTCGTCGGGTGAGATGCGTGCGTCGGGGTTCAGGAGCAGGACGTCGTCGTCGGCGAGACCGCGCTCCGCGAGCGAGCGCAGCGCGACGTTGACCCCGGCGCCGAACCCGAGGTTGCGTCCCGGATCGATGTAATGGGCGCCCCGCCGTTCAGCCATGGCCTGCGTCTCGGGTGACGACGAATTGTCGACGATCGTGACCGGGAACCGCCCCTCGAGTGCGTCGAGCGCCCCGTCGAGCAGATCGGGATCGCCATAGGCCACCGCGACCACATGCGGCAGGCGGTGTTCTCCGGCGTCATGTTCGGGCACGATCTCACGGTAGAAGGCGAGTTGCTGCTCTGCGACCCGCTCCCATGTGAACTCCTGAGCGCGCGTCAGTCCAGTCTCGCGCAACGCTGACCATCGAGCGGGCTCGAGCGCCTCGTCGAGTGCGGTGCGCAGTGCGTCGGCGTCGCCCGGCGTAACGAGGAGCCCGGCATCCGCCACGACGTCGGGGATCGCGCCGCTGCGGCTCGCCACAACGGGCACACCGGCCGCCATCGCCTCGACCGCGACCCTGCAGAACTGCTCGAGCCAGCCCGGCCACGGAATCGACGGCACCACGATCACGTCGGCTCGCCGGTATCGCTCGGCCAGGTCGGCATCCTGTGCGAACCCGAGGAACGCGACGCGGTCGGCGATGCCGAGCTCGGACGCCAGGGCCTCCAGATGAGCGCGATGCGGACCGTCGCCGGTCAGCTCGATGCGCCACCCGGGCCGATCGGCAACGGCCCGCAACAGCGTGTCGACGCCCTTGTACGGTTCGAGGCGACCGACGTACGCGATGACGGGCACGCTGCGTGGCGCGGACGCCTCACGCGGAGAGAACCGCGACGTGTCGACCCCCAGCGGGATGTACCGGATCGGCCCTCGTAGGCCCTTCCGGTGGAGGATGGCGCCCGCCTCGCGGTTGCACACGTACGCGCCGGATGCCCCGCGCAGCGCGGCGCGCTCGAGCCAGCGGAAGGGCACAGGGTATCGCTTGTCGATGTTCTGCGCCGAGTAGAGGACGTAGGGGATACGATTCCGGCTGAGCCGTCGGAGCAGGAGGATCTCGGCCGTCGCGAGCGCAACCGGCTCCTCGTGCAGATCGAGGAGGTCGACCGGACCCCCGAGCAGCCTCCAAATCGGGCGAGGGGCGTAGACGAAGGCATTGGGGTGTCGCCCCAAAGTCCTCGCCCCGGTCACGAAGCCATCGACACCGGGGTCCAATACGATGTCTCGACCACCCTCGTTCCAGCGCTTCGCCGACACGAGGCGAACGTCCGCCCCGAGCGTGCGCAACGCACGCTCGCGCTCCCGCCACGCCGACACGACTGCGTGGTGCGCGACGCGCAGAACTCTCACTGCGACCTCCCCCGCGAAAGCCTAGCGAGTCGGCGCGCTGATCCGCGTCGGCGTCAACGGCGCGGTGCGGCGCCGCCACGGAGCCGGCGTCCAACGCCGTCGACGAGCCCTCGCGGCGCCGTTCGGAGGGCCCAGAGCAGTTCCGCAGCAGCATCGAGCGGATGTCGTGAGACGAGTGCGGCCTTCGCGCTGCGCGCAGCGCTCCACCACGCGAAGCGGTCGTTCTTGCGGATGCTCTCGTCGAGCGCCGCCACGAGGTCTCCATCGTCGCGCGCGACGGCGGCCTCACGGTGTTGCCGAAGGATCCCGTCGATCGCCCGGACGAGTTCGCGGTATCGCGACGTGACGTTGGCGCCATGTGCGCGGTAGTCAACGAGGACGCGAGGCTCGAACACGATAGAGCCACGCTCGGCGAGCCGCAGCAGGAGATCAAAGTCCTCACCGAGCCGGAGCACGGGATCGAATCCTCCTGCATCGTCGAATGCGCGCTTACTCACCATGAGGTTGGGAAGAAGGATCCCGGTTGTCCGACGCGCGATATCCAGGCGTCCACCGATCGCGCGCTGGTCGGATTCCACAAGCACTGCGCCGTGCTCATCGATCGTCCGGAGTCCGCAGTATGACGCCACCGCCTCAGGGTGCTCGCGAAGACGGGCCAACTGCGCCGCCAATCGTTCCGGATGCCAGCGGTCGTCGTCATCGAGGAACGCCAGCCACTCGCCCTCCGCGAGCTGAACGGCCGCATTGCGGGCGGCGGCCGGCCCGGCCGGCTCCTGACGGATGAGCGTCGACCGGGGAACGGACCCGACTGCGCGAGCCACAGCCCCGGGGTCCGGTGAGCCGTCATCCACGGCGATCAGCTCGAATCGCGGCTCCGTCTGAGCGGCGAGCGACGACAGCGCTTCATCGAGAAACTCACCCGCTCGGTTCGTGGCCATCACGACCGTGACAAGCGGTCGCAGCATCCCCATGCGGGGAGCCTACCAACCGGAGTCGTTCAGTCCGGGGTAGACCTCTGCGTCGTGAACGCGGACCCAATCGACCTGGAGGTGTGCGGGGAATGGCGTCGTCTCATCGACAGCGCTTCCCCAGTCACCGCCGATGGCGAGGTTGATCACGATATTCGCAGGGTGGTCCAGCGACCACACTTCGTCCTCCGCCAGCTCGGAGCGTTCGATCCGACCGCGCTCCTCTCCATCGAGCAGGAACACAACGGCATCCGGCCGCCACTCCACTCCATAGACGTGCCAATCACCACCCCACGGCTCGCCGGTGGTCGATGCGCCGATGCTGCGGCTCCACGGCTCGCCATCGGTCCGCGCGCCCCACACGGCCGAGTTCAGGTCGAGTGTCTTGTCGAGAAGCTCCATGATGTCGATCTCGCCCACGTCGGGCCATGATTGCGTAGGCGACTCGACGCCGTACAGCCAGAATGCCGACCAGAAGCCGTTCCCGATCGGCGCTTTGATCCGCGCCTCGAACCGCCCGTATCGGAATGCGTCGTTGCTGTACAGCCGCGCCGATGTGTACTCGGCGCGATTGCCCTGGGAGTCCTCGGCCGGTTCGCGTCTCGCGGTGATGGTGAGTATCCCGTTCGCGATCATGGCGTTCTCCGGTCTGTCGGTGTACGCCTGCAACTCATTGTTTCCCCAGCCGTGAGCACCCTGTGCGAATCGCCACCTGTCGTCGCCCAGTGGGCGGGCAAACTCATCGGCCCATGCGAGACCCGACCTCACTTTCGCTTCGCTCGGCGTTGGCGAGGGGGCGGGCACTGCTCCCGTCTCGACGATCGTCGGTTCGCCGGTGGCCGCTCCGTGTGCGACGCAACCCACGAGGCCACACGCGAGGAGAAGAAGCACTACTGGGTGCGCGCGCCGCGTGGAACGACGCTTGACGGCTGCACTTCCCATCTCACCAAAGTACGCCGCGCTGCGTTCGAAAACGCCCACGGCTCGACCTAGAATACAATCGCCTTGCCGGCACGCAGGGGGTGGGGGACGCGGATGTCGCAGGGTCTCGCAGTGAGCGTCGTGATGCCTGCGAAAAACGCAGCCGCGACGATCGACGCGCAGCTCGATGCGCTGTCGCGGCAGCACATCGACGAGCGCTGGGAGGTCGTGATCTGCGACAACGGCTCGAGCGACGACACTGTCTCCATCGCGAAGTCGTGGCACGATCGACTCCCTTCGCTGCGTATCATCGACGCGTCGGAAGCACGCGGAGCCGGCGCTACACGGAACCTCGGTGTACGCGCCGCCCGAGGTCGGATCATCGCGTTCTGCGACGCGGATGATCTCGTGTCGGATGGCTGGCTGGCCGCCATCGCTGAGGGGATGACCACCCACGCCTTCGCGGCGTGCCTCTGGGAGATGTCCCTCCTCAACCACCATCGCCCGAGCGGCCTCACACAGGGGCCAACGTTCAGGATGTCCACGCTCTCGCAGTTCCCCTTCGCGGGAGCAGGTGCGATGGCGATTCGGCGCGACACATTCCTCGCGATCGGCGGATTCGACACGAGGCTCCCCATCGGCGAGGACGTGGACCTGAGCTGGCGGGTACAGCTCGCTGGCACACCGTTGGTGGAGCTCCCGGACGCCGTCGTCCACATCCGTGAGCGCAGCGGTCTCGTGGCGACCCTCCGCCAGTGGTACGCCTACGGCCGCGCCGAACGGCAACTGCGGGTCAAGTTCGCGGCTGTTCCGACCGAACACGCCCCATTGCCGAAGGAACCGTCGAGGGTCGCGCAAGTTGTCGGCGACTCCGTGTCGCGAAAACTCAGGAAGGCCTGGCGTGTGCGCGGCTGGCGTGACGTCGCGCCCTTCCTGCAACGTCGCGCGCGATGGCTCGGACTACGCTGGGGCGCCATCGACACCACCCTCGAGCCGTATGCCGGTCCGGGGGCAGAGCTGGCCGAGCAATCGTGACAGAGCCCATCGCCAGCGTCATCATCCCGGCGTGGAACGCCGCAGACACGATCGACGCGCAACTTGCCGCGATCACAGCGCAGAAGTCCGACGTCGCATGGGAGGCACTCGTCTGCGACAACGGGTCGACGGATTCCACGCCTGACCGGGTCCGCAACTGGTCCATGCGTGACTCCCGCGTGCGGCTCGTGGACGCGTCTGCACGCCGCGGCCCGTCTGCAGCGAGGAACCTCGGTGCTCTCGAGGCCCACGGCCGAGTCATCCTGTTCTGCGATGCTGACGACGTCGTCGCTGACGGATGGATTGCGGCACTCCTGCGAGCCCTCGATGGTCATGACATCGCCGCGGGCGAACTGGAGGGCCGCTCCCTCAACACCGGCAGTCGGTACTCGGTGAGCTGGGAGGTCTCGGGCGACATACGGCTGCCGTTCTGGCCGCGATTCCCCGCGGGCGGTTCGGGAAACCTTGGAGTGCGCACGAACGTTTTCCGAGCGCTCGGTGGGTTCGACGAACTCCTCCGCACCGGTGAAGACGTCGACTTCTGTTGGCGCGCCCAGCTCGCGGGCTACCGCTTCGTGCGTGCGCGAGACGCTCTCGTCCATTGCCGCCAGCGCGACGGCCTGCTTGCGGTCTACCGCCAGGCCGTGGCATACGGAGAAGGCAACCGAGCGCTGCGAGCGAAGTACTCCGCGATTGCAGCGGCAGATCCGGATGCCGCGACCGTGGCTGACCAACAGAGATCCGCACTACCCGATCCGCCTGTCGAGCCGACCCCGGCGAGGTCGCTCCTCTCGCGGATCGCGCGACTAGCCACTCCCCAGGGAATGGCCGACCTCGCCTGGCGCATAGGGGAGGCACGCGGCCGGCACCGGGAGCCGGGCCAGAGTATCGAGCCGCTCGACCCGCGTCTTCTCGCCGGCCGCGACGTGGCACGCGGATCCCTCAACATGCGTCAATAACGCACGAATGAACGCACGCTGGTGTGATCCCGCATGAGATCCGAGACTGTCGCGAGCTCGAACCCGCGATCGCCGATCCCGTCCAACACCTGTCGTAGCACTTCGGCTCGGTCGAACTCCGGCAGCCTTTCACCGGGCTGCGCCGTTTCCGGGTCACCTCGATCGTCGTGCAAGAGGAGGATGGCGCCTGGGAACACCCCCGCTAGCGATCGCGCGGCGATCGCCGACTCGTCGTCGTGGAGCCAGTCGACGGCGTCTCCCGACCAGATCACAAGGTCAAGACCCAATGCCCGTATGCCGAGGGCCTGAGTCAGTGTATGGCGCCCATATGGAGGTCGGTACGTACGGACCCGCCGTTGCGCGACGTCTTCCACGCGGGCCTTGGCATCACGAATGCGTCGAAACGCCTCGTTTGCGTTCATAGTCAGGAGGTCCTGGTGGTCGTCGCCGTGCAATGCCAGCTCGTGACCCTCCGCCACGATGCGCGCGGTGATCTCGGGGTGCAATGCGACCTGGCGGCCCAACACGAAGAACGTCGCCCTTTTGCCCCGCTCGGCGAGCAGGTCCAGGATGCGCGGTGTGTGCTCCGGGTGAGGACCGTCGTCGTACGTCAGCGCGAGCAGCTGCTCGGTCGTGTCGACGCAGAAGACACCGAGCGGCCTGCTGACGAATGCGGGGACGATGCGCGGCAGTGCGTGTTTGGCGGCGAAGTCACCTCCGCGCAGATCCGGAGTGCCCCACACATCATCCGGACGAACGACGACCGACCGCATCCTGTCTCCTCCCCCGCCGCCTGAGTCTAGCCCCGCATCCGCGCGCCTCTCACACGGCGTCTCGGCGTCCGAGGTATTCCTCGGCGATGCGCGCCGGCAGTTGCGGCATTGTGCGATCGACGCGACCGAACGCGTGTCCGAGCGCCGTCCCGGCCACGGTCGCGAGCGTGCGTGTCAGACGCAGGTAGGTGCGAAGCGCGAAGTCAGCGGCAGCCGCAGGGCTTGCGAAGGATCGGAGTACGCGCTGGATGCGCGACTGACCGACCGGGCCCGGCGCGGTGTCGGCATCCGACGCGTCCGCCTCCGGCTCCGGCTCGGGCTCGGGCTCCGGCGGCAGCTCACGCGGAAGGCGGGCGAGCGCATCGATGACGTGCTGGAATTTGTGCTGCACCTGCCGATCGCCCTTGCCCCACGCAAATGCCTGGCGGAAGATTCTGATGAGGCCGGAGCGAGGTGTGATGTCGATCACAGCCTCCGGATGTGGGACGAGCGCGTAACCGGCGAGTTGGACGCGCCACGACAGGTCGTCGTCCTCGCACGTCGTGAGAGATTCGTCGAACCCGCCAACGTGCCGGAAGACGTCCGTGTGGATCGCCATGTGGCCCGCGCCGACGATAGGGAAATACTCCAACACCGGCACCTTATGCGTGATGACGGTGATGTACGCCGGGTTGCGTTCCGTCGAGTAGAACGCGGGGTAACGCGCCGCCACACCGATGAACGCGTCGTTCTGCAGCGCCGCGACCACCTTGGGCAGCCAGTCGTCCGCGACGATGTCATCGGCATCGCAAAAGGCGAGATAGCGCCCCCGGGCGGACTCGACACCGATGTTCCGCGCTGCGCTCGGACCGCGCCTGGCTGATGCGTCGACAACGCGGATAGGGAGCCGGTCCGACCAGCTTTCGGCCACCGCCGCCGTCGCGTCAGTCGATCCGTTGTCGCACACCAGAAGCTCCCATTCGAAGTCGACCTGCTGGCGCGCGAGCGCAGCGAGTTGCCGTTCGATGACGTCAGCCGCGTTGTACGCCGGCAGCACAACGCTGACGAGAGGTGTCTCCGGAAGGATCGATGACGACTCGACCTTCATTGGCGGCCTCCCAACTAGAGCCCCATGTCATCGGGCGGCGGATGTCTGTGCAGGCGGATCGCTGCGGTCAGGTTAGCGAAACAAGATGCAGGAGGTTCAATCGCGCCCGATCAGCGGCTTGACAGTCTTCGCAACGCGATGGCGCAGGCTGCGGTACAGCCGAACCACGCGCGCCAGCAGGTCGTCGGCCACTGTGAGCGGATGACGTGCCGCATGGAGCCAAGGTTGCCGCGCGACCCACACGTCGGCGAACGAACGCCGATCGGGGTAAATGGCCGCGGACTGATCCGCCCCAGCGCCGAGTGCAGGGTCGAGAGGGAGCCGCGGAGTCGACTCAGAACGAAGGAGCATCATCTCGACGATTCGGCCGATCGTGCCGACTCCGAATCGCGAGAAGTCGTCATCCATCGAGTCGATGAAGCCGAAACGCGCTGCACCGGAACGCACCGAGAGCGCCAAGTAAAGAAGGCGATCAGCGCACGTGAGGGAGATCGCACGAGCGTCACCGTCATCGATGAACCCCTGCATCATCGCGCTGAACCAGGATGCGTCAACCGGATCCAGGAGGAACGCCTCACCGCCGCGACTTCGATCCCCTTTCCAACCCGACGCCTGAAAGTTGAGGAAGTCCGTCAGAGTCCCGGAGTCGGGTGTCCACAATCGCGCAGTGATAGGCGCGCCGGCCTCCCGCTCAAGTGATCGCATGCGGCGGCGCAAGGACTTCCTTCGCGAGGCGCTCAGGTGGTCGGCAGCATCGACGATGTCGATGACATCGACGCTCGGAGTCCCGCTTGGACTCCCAACCGACCGGTCGACGGCAGATTGGAATTGATTCTCGACGAGCAGCGACCTTTGGTGCGCCAAGGCTTCTGCGAGCACCCCGTCGGACGGAAAGAAGCGTAATTGGGCCCACAACGGCATTCCCCGGCGGCGCAGGGCGGCGAGGATCGCATCGACGATCTCGGCAGGGTTCTGCGCGGCGACGAGCGGGTGGTGGCGATCGGCGTGATCGTTCAGGAACGGCGTCGCCGTCGTGGCGAGACTCAGCGGAATGTAGCGCCAAGGCCTCAGCCGCGCGTACGCGAGGAAGCCCACCATGCGGCCTTCACGTTCCACGATGACGGCCCTCATCCCCGCGGCGTAGGGGTGATGTGCTACGGCCGGCATCAGGAAGCGCGGGTCGAGGCAGAAGTTCGGCTCAACTGCTTCGTGCGCGAGTTGACGCCAACGCTGGATCTCCTCTGCGGTGAGATCCGCGACGGTTGCGTCCAATAGCGTGGTGTACGGATCGGGTGACCGTGTCGCTGCGGACGTAGCGACGGTCACCGCGTGATCCTTCGAGAGAACTCTTCACATCCATCTCGAAAGGAACCACGACGATG